>Ga0265294_10000258_pt1 | contig 69404 bp, 45 predicted proteins | sample MunlanPumphouse3_FD_192504 | JGI IMG/M metagenome (GOLD analysis project Ga0265294, IMG submission 192504) | Groundwater microbial communities from a municipal landfill in Southern Ontario, Canada - Pumphouse #3 | ecosystem: Environmental > Aquatic > Deep subsurface > Groundwater | place...
TACCAGCTAGGGATATGGTCTTCAAGACTAGGAATTTTTTGAATAAACTCATCTTGTGCTGAAGTAAAATAGGGATTTTTGAGAAATTCTTCTACAATCCAATTAGCATAATCTTGGTCATCTGTAGAAATATGTACTTCTGCACCTGGAACCATTATAGTAGCGAGTGCATTAAGGAAATCTTGCTGAATTAAACGACGTTTATGGTGTCTTTTTTTGGGCCAGGGATCAGGATACTGAATAAAAACTCTCTGAACTGATTCGGGAGATAAAATGGAAGCTAGATTAGAATTGACCAAAATATGTACTAATCTAACATTAGGATGAGTGCTAGTTGAGAGTTTTTTTAATATATTACGAATTCTTTTTTCCCGAGCTTCAAACCCGAGGAAATTGATTTCTGGATGCATCAGTGCATATTGAGAAATAAACTCTCCCTTACCTGAGCCAATCTCTATATAGAGCTGTTTATCGTTCCCGAACAAAAGATGTGGGTCAATTATGCCCTGCACATTGTCAAGAACGAAGAAATCTCGGTCTTCAATCATTTTGATTATTATACTCCTCAATTTCTGGTTGTTTTGATTTTATCCTTCTGTTCTGATAACGCATAATAAGCATATCAGCTAGTGAGATGCCAAAAAACACAAAAACCAATAAAATTAAACTCGTCCAGAAAAAAGCAAAACCATCTGAATTGGTAAATGGGGTAGAGGTTAAAAGATAAAGGGAATAAAGATAGACAGTTATAATACCTGCTCCTAGTAAAGTACAGAGAATCAAACGAAAAGGTAAAATCTTTTTATTAAAGAAAAGGAATTTGATAAGTAAAGCAATTAAAACGGATAAAGCTAAGGTAGGAAGATAAAATAGAGTTAACGACATACCCGTTCGTTCAAGATATATACTAGAAAAAATCAAAGGTAAAATAATAATAGCAATCCAAGCTAGAGGAGAAGCCAGGTAATGATAAACCAGAGCTACAATTCCACAAAGCAGAGCTAGATAAAAGGTTAATTCTATTAAAGACAATTCTTTAGTCTGCGGTTCAGAAATTGGAGAAGGTCCTTGCATCATTACTGGTTCTTCATCAATGGAACTAACTACCTGAGCACTGTCATTCTGTGTTGTAGCAGTTAAAAGATATCCTAAAAAAGCACCTAATAAGGGAAACAAGATTACCACTAAAAAGATTGGTCTGAACCCACCTTTAACCATATATTCCTCATTTAATTTTTGTTGACTTAAAGGTATTGTTTCAATTTATGGAAAGTAGGATGGATGTCAATTAGAAACTGAAGTTGATATGGGATAAATTCTTTCCCCGCACCTAATTCAATATTGAAAAGTGAGCGAAAAGCTAAAGTTAAAGGAGAATTTAATGAGCCTGATTAATAGTTTGAAGAAGAAACTGGCAGGAACCAAAAATAGTTTTTTAGGTAAGATAGCGGAAGCAATAAAACTTAAAGGAAAAGTTGATGAAGAATTGATGGAACAGATTGAAGAGATACTTTTACGATGTGATACTGGTGTGGAAATGACTAATTTTATAATGGAAAATTTACGTGAAAAGATAAGCCTGGATAAAATTATTGATCCTGAAGAAGTGCAAGAAGCTCTATTTGAAATTATGGAAGAAATTCTATTAAAAGATTATAGTGAAGAAATAAACTTTTTAGATAATATTAATACAAAACCCTATGTTATAGTCTTTGTTGGGGTGAATGGAGTTGGTAAAACTACCAGCATAGGTAAATTAGCTTATAGATTTATTCTGCAAGGAAAGAAGGTTATGATTATAGCAGCAGATACCTTCCGTGCAGCTGCTATTGAACAATTAGCTATTTGGTCAGAACGTGCTGGTGCAACTTTTATTAAATCTCAACCTAATGCTGATCCTGCAGCAGTAGTCTATGATGGTATAGCTTCTGCTTTAGCAAAAGAATATGATATAGTTCTCATAGATACAGCAGGAAGACAACATACCCGTGAAAATCTGATGAAAGAACTCAGTAAAATTGACCGTACAATAAAAAAATTGTTACCTTCAGCTCCTCATCAGGTTCTTTTAGTAGTAGATGCGACCACCGGTCAAAATGCCATATCTCAAGCGACAAACTTCAGTAAAGCTATTCCTCTAACTGGTATAGTCCTGGCAAAATATGATGGAACAGCCAAAGGCGGCATTATTTTTAATTTAAAACATAATCTTGATCTGCCAGTGCTATTTCTAGGAGTGGGAGAAACTATTGAAGATCTGGAGCCCTTTGATATTAAAGCTTTCATTGAAGCATTTTTTTATGCCACAGAAGAGAATGAGAGAACCGCTTAGATAATTCTAATTAGTTAATTAAATATGATGCCTGCAATAGAGTCCGATTTTATCCTTCAAGTCTATACTCGGTTACGAGAGATAGTAGTTAGTGATGATATATTAAAGAATAAGTTCCTGCTCCTACGTCAACTTCTGGAATCCGTTTATAAAAAGCTTTGTGAAGATAGTAATATGAGTTTTAGCGGTCTTTTTGCAAGGATGAAATATGTCCAGGAGCAAATGTTAATTCCATCAGAGATAGATTATCAGCTGAATCAGCTTAGAATCAAATCCAATAAGGCTACACACGAAGATGATTTTAATCCTAGTCATAAAGAATGGCTAAGCTCAGTCTATGCGATAACTCAATTACTAAGATGTTTAAATCCTGAGACACACGATAATGTTATAGAGGACTATCTAAGCAAAAATCAAGCTACCGCTTTTCCTACTTTTAAACCTCAAAAGAAGACGGATTTATTATGTATTGTGAAAAGCTGGGAAATTTTAAAAAATGAGGATACCGATGTTGGCTTGAAGATAATAGGAACTCTGGATGAAGGTATAGAATGCACTATTTATCTAAATGATATGGAAGATGTAGGTAAAAAATGGAGCACTTTGGCAAAAAATCTCTGGCAGTATTGCACTCTCAAGTGTTTTCATTTAACGCCAATTCAAGGAAGAGCACAAAATTATCAAAGTAATCCTAGATCTCTTATAGTTTTAGAACCAGATTTTTTGATTGATGCCAGTTATTTAGCCGAGTGTTTTGATAGTGACGAAATGCATCCCGAGAGCTATATTCTTAACCGGATGGTGAATGAACCTTCTTCAGAAAAACAAATTCAGGGAATCATCGTCAATAATATGCTGGATGAATTGATTAGAAAGCCAAACACTCCTTATAAAGAGTTATTCCAGAAAAGCCTGTTTAAACAACCTTTCTCTTTGGTTGCTTTAGGTAAAGATACGGTTCATAATATTTATCAAAACATACGCATAATACACTATCCAGCTTTAAAAGTATTTACTGAATCTCTTAGTAATATCCCTGTTCAGCTGGAGCTAAGCTTCTTCAGTCCTGATTATGGCTTACAAGGTAGGGTAGATATCCTATATGAAAAGGATGGAAAACGGCATATAGTAGAGTTAAAGAGTGGTAAATCTCATCTATATGATGTCTGGAAGAATAATATTATGCAAGTAATTGCCTATAGTATGATACTAAGGAAAAGTGGCAGAATTCCTCTAGGATATTCAAGTATATTCTATTCTTCTGTAGGAGAAAATGCTCTTCGTCATATAAGCACCAATCTAACTTTAGAACAAGAATTGATGATGTGTAGGAATCGTATTGTGGGGATTATGCATAATCTGGCAATAGACCCTGAACCTTTCATTAATTGGTTAAAAGTGCAAAATATATCAATGAACAATAATTTTAGAGAAGCTAAGCTGAGCAAGATTATAGAAACCATTCAAAGCCTACAGGATTACGAATATGAATGGTTTTTGGAACAGGTTCGTCTACTTTGTCGGGAAATATGGTTTGAGAAAACTGGAGGATTACATAAAAACAGCATTTTCGGTTATAATGCACTCTGGCAGGAGAATGTAAATATTAAAAAGCAACACTATCGGATATTAAGCTCACTAAAATTGGAGAAAGCACAATTTGATGAGCTCTGTTTTTCTATTCAAAATGAGGATATAATAACCGACTTTAGAGTTGGTGATTTGGTTGTGCTTTACCGTGAAAAAATAAGAATTGAACAACAGGAAATTATCCGCGGAAAGATAAAATATATTGATAGAGAAAAGGTAGAAATACGATTATATGGTGGCTGGAGAATAATAGAAGAAGAATCCAAATCCGATTTTTGGGCTATAGAACATGATATATTAGAAGGAGCTCTTTATACTCCTTTAGCTTCATTATTTGACTTTTTACAGGATAAAAGTGGTAAAAAAGATCTTTTTCTCGGTATGCGTGAACCCAATCTTGGAGTATTACCTTCTTTCTACCAGAATAACCTAGAAAGTATTATTGAAAGAATGTTTGCGGCTCAAGATTATTTTATTGTTCAAGGACCTCCAGGAACCGGAAAGACTTCAGGATTACTCACACTTTACACTGAAAAAGTTTATAGAGAAACGGAACATTATGTCCTGATTCTGAGTTTTACTAATCGGGCAGTGGATGAGATTTGTCTAAACTTGCAGAAATATTCTATTCCCTTTATTCGCACGGGACAATCCGAAACTATTAATCAAGAGCTTTTGGACCATCTTATTGCTGAAAAGGAATTTAATGAAATAGAAGAGATTATAAAATCCAATCGTATTTGGGTGGCAACTGTACAAAGTTGTAATGCCTGGTTAAATGACCTACTACGCATTATTGATATAGATGAATTAATCATTGATGAAGCTTCTCAAATAATAGAAAATAATATTTTGGGTATAATAACAAAAGTGGGGAAGACTATCCTGATAGGCGATCAAAATCAACTTCCTCCTATTACTCTTCAAACTAAGGAGATTTATAAATTTAAACATCCTTTGCTTAATAATTTATGCTATGATTATTACAATAAATCAATGATGGAACGCTTATTTCAGGTCTGCGAAGCTAGAGGCTGGAATCATTCTATTACTATGCTGAACGAACACTATAGAATGCACGATCAGATTGCCAGCTTAGTGCAAGAATATTACGCTAATGCTCTAATTTCAAAACTACCTCAACAACAAGAAGATATTATTCCTCAAGGCAATGTTTTGCTTGATTCACGTCTTGTCTGGATAGACTTTCCAGTTTCAGAACATCTCTTTTATGACCCTCTGCAAGTGCAATATATTATACAGATTTTAAATGTATTTATCAAATATGGTCTCGTTCGGCACTATGACAATGATATAGGCATAGTAACTCCCTTTAGAGCTATGATTCAAGCTATCTATAAAGAACTTCCAGATGCACTGAAAGCCATAACCATAGACACGGTGGAACGTTTTCAAGGATCAGAGAGGCAAAACATTATTATCTCTTTACCCCTGCACAATGTTAGTGATTTAAATTTAACCGAAGCTCTCTCTGGTGATGGGAAAATAGATAGAAAACTTAATGTAGCAATCACTCGTGCACAACAACATTTAATTATCCTCGGATGTTCAAAACTTTGTCAGCAATCAAGACATTATAATAATCTCTTGCACAAAATTCAGTCTTATGGAACAATGATCAATTATGATGAACTGTCATAAATTATAAGGAGAAAAAGATGAATAAACCTCAAGCACCTAGTCAAATTAATGTTAAAATTGATGAAAATGTCGGTGAAGGAACTTATGCCAATTTCTTTGTTATAACCAATTCTGCGTCAGAGTTTATTATGGATTTTGGTCGTATACTTCCTGGTCTTCCAGATGCTCGTATTTATAGCAGAGTTATTTGCACTCCCCAGCATGCAAAACAATTTTTGAATCTACTGCAAAAGAATATAGAAAGCTTTGAAAGTCAGTATGGAGAAATTAAAGTACAGGGTGTTCCTGAGAACAAACCCATTGGCTTTAAGGCATAAAAAAGTAGAAAGTCAAAATAATTTGGCTTTCTACTCCCTTTTCTTAAAAGCTTTGAGCTAATAGCTCGTAATTATTATGCTACAGCTATAACTTCAACTACTTCTGGGATTTTTTCTTTAATTATGCGTTCAATGCCTGCTTTCAAGGTTATAGTAGCCATAGGACAACCATTACAGGCACCCTTAAGACGTAATTCAATAACATTATCTTCTCGGATATTGACCAATTCCACATCTCCACCATCAGCTTGAATGGATGGCTTGATTTGATCCAGGATTTCTTCAATTTTTTCTCTTTCTATCATTGTATCGTTCCTTTATTAGGTATTTTACTGATATCATAATGGTAAACTATTAAAAGTCAAATTAAGTTTATTAGTTCACAATTGGCGTTCTTAGAATTTATATGAAATGCCAATTTTTGCATTAGAAGTGGGACAACCTCCAATCTCCAGATGGATGCCCAAGTTGTTATTAAAATAATAACGACCACCAATTTGACCAGTTAAAATAAGAACTGACTTATGGTCATCCTCATGTCCCTTATGACCAAGCCAGGCATCAAAACATAAACTTAATCCCGCATAAAAGTCGGTATTATGTGGCATAGAGAGTAGATTAACAAAATGGTAATTCCAGTTTCCATAGATATCAAACCAGTTACCATAATCATAGAATGAAGTAGATAATCCACCACCTACAGTGGAATTCTCAGTCAAACCATAATCCAATCCCATATAAATGGGTAAATGAGTATTGAAAAGACCTGCTCCAATATCCAACTGTTTCTGATGTTTAGCAACTGGGACTGCCATTAAAAATGATGTTAATATCAACAGGGTCATCAACAATGTTATCTTTTTCATTAGAATCTCCTTTATCTGAGATTTTATTATTAATTAAGTATTATAAAAGAATAATAATTGTCAAGAAAAAAACTCAGGAAGTTGAGTTATAATTATAAAGTATCACCGAAAATTGTAAATCGTCTCACCGAAAATTACAAGCCTCCAAAATGTGGCATTTCTCGCATGCTCTGATCGGGAAGTTTGTATTATTGAAAATTGCAAGCGTATTACTGAAAATTGTAAGGAAGTATCACCGATAATTGCAAGAAAGTATAATCGAAAATCGCATAAACAATCCATCCTGATTCGTGATAAAAAATGTGGGAAACACTGGGCGGCGTTACCACGTATCGGAGGGCATTCTATGTAGTGTCTGTAGGCTGCCTGCAATGTCTTTTTAAGCATGATTTCTGTCAATCAAAGAATCTTGCTTTTTCTTATCATATTGAGCGGAAAGGAACTGACTGACTTTATCGGTCTGGTTATGTAGATCTCAATATTACACAGTCGGTTAACCGATAAAGGAGATCAAGATGACCAAGCAAAACAAGAATCGCAAAGGTTTGGCAACGCTGGAGGAGATGGTTCAATCAGGCAGTCAGCTTATTCTGATGCAAGATGATGAGACAGAGCAGCCAATTGAAGAGATAGCCCAAGCAATCAGACTCATTGAAGTTAGGAACTACCATGAAGGTGATCGAGATGGATAAAAGTGGCTTTGATTTTAATAATGAGTCTATTGAGCCCGATCCCTACGCTGATGAATACCACTACAAGAGTTAGTGGAACAAGTTCCGTGGCCCCTGGCTGCAGTCTGAGAATATGACCGATGATGAGATCAAAACCCGAGCCGATGATGCCTGAGAATTCGGAGACTACAAGGAGATGATCAACTTGATTGCTGAGCTGATCTGCCGCCTAAAAAAGAAGAGATAATCTTTATCTAACCTACTCATTAACCCGGTTCTGCCGGGTTTTTATCTTTAGCATCATTTAGCGAGGACAAGGAGCTTATAGAAAGGATCGGTAGCAGTATATACTTGGCTGATCCCAATCAGAATTGTAACCCTGTTCCCATCGAGTTTAATCTCAGATATGTAGATAAAGACATTACACTGGTTAGTGAGGATGATGTGGGGGCAACTCCTGATACTCCTTATCCAGGACGTGAATGATGATCTTGTCTTCGCTTATTATGTCGGGGCTGCTTTGGTTGTTGTCGCCTACTCCCTTATATTGGTCCTGAATCTCGCATTGCAGCTTGGTGAGTGATAATAGCCCATTCTTCAGGTGCTCGGCGCGAATGGCTTCATTAGCAATCTTGCTTCCCGTCAATACAAGTGAGTGAATCATCTCAAGAATCAGTCCTTGGTGCTCTTTGAAGATACCATTTTTAGCCATTTCCTTGAGCAGGTTGATGATGGCGAGTAGGACATCCGTCTCTACCGGGATGGGAATAACTGGCCCTTCCTCATAGGCTCAGATAGATCAATAGCTCTCATTTCCACTTGCTTTGCCCAACTGGAAGCAAGCATATTATTGGCAGCTCGTTCCCAGTCTCCAGTAGCAATGAATGCTAATGTATTGTAGAATTCAGGCAGTACACCAATACCCAAGTTGAAACACATATTCAGCAATACCGATTTACGGACTTCATCTAAGCCATTGTATATCGCAGAAATTTATCCAGAAGCTGTTTCTCGCCGTTCTGGATATCATTCTCCAAGAGCAAATAAGCTTCGGTCTGGGAGATACCACAGTCATCGAGATTGCGGCCAACTCCGATGGTCAATTTACCTGCCGTACAACAATTGGGCTTTAACTTCAGACCTTCGTGTCTGACTAATTGTTCTTGGATGCGTTCCAGCAGCGTTGCTTACATCGTATCTTCTTGCGGGTAGTCTTGGATACTCTATATGGTGCAAGGAAGCCACTACCCTGTATTTACACAAATACGGATGCATAACGATGCGAAAGAAAATTGGTATTCTAAAATTTTATTTGCTTTTTGTAAGCCGTCGACTATTTTAATAATATAGGTATAGTTATAACAATATGGTTGAAAAGTATGATCAAGAACATAGAGTGATGCCTGCTGAAGCTGGATTTTATCATACTTAATGATATGGAAGTTACACCCAGAAGAATTTTAGATGATCAACCGTTTTGAGTGGTAAAAGGAAATATCTGACAAGATAAGAATCAAACTAGGAGGAATTATGATTTCGAACAGATTTGCTTTAACTTTCTTTTTGATAATTATGCCCATCTATGTTATGCATGCCATAAATGACATGCCGCTGATAGCACAACTAGAGGGGGAGCATAACGGATCTTTTTTTGGTTACAGCATAGTAAATTTAGACTTTAACCACGATGGTATTGATGATTTAATAGTGTTTTCTATGGCATATGGTTATCAGTATCAGCAAAGTCCGTCTCGAGGTAAGGTTTACGTCTATTATGGTGGCTCCGATTTTAGCTCCGCATCAGAGCCCGCCATGACCTTGGAGGGAGATTATCCTGAAGGAATGCAGAGGAGGATTGGCTCAATAAGAAATGTTGGCGATGTTAGTGGGGATGGCTATCAAGACCTAATGATAACTGACGGGGTTCCTGATGTTTCAGGAAGTGCCAGATACATGTTCTTTTATGGAGGAACAAGCAATTTATCAATCCCCGATAGGGTTGAAACCCCACAACTGAATGAGGTAATTTACACGATTGATATGCTCTATGATGTTGATGGTGATGGGTTTGATGATTTGGGAATTTCTTATACTCTGAATAACATTTTGCAGTTCGATATTTTATGGGGAGGGACATTTCAACGCCAAGTGATCCTGTCTGGAGTGGGATTGTATAACGATACTAAGGCAATCATCGGGATAGGCGATATCAATAACGATGGATATCATGACTTTTCCATTGGATATCTTGAAGAAGAACAGGAATTCGAACAAAATTCTACCGTCAGAGTGTATTATGGAAACAGTAGTAGAATATTCTCTAATTTTATGTTATTGATTCAAACTCCAAACCCAATCACACGTATATGTAGACCTCTTGGGGATCTAAATAATGATGGATTCGACGATTTTCTGGGCTATATAGACAATTCCGGAATGTTGGTTTGGTATGGAACAGGTACCAATCTTCCTCTAAGTCCCAACGTTATTTTATCTCCTATTTTTTATGGTAATGCATTTGTTCTTGGAGTGAATTGTGGCGACTTCAATGGAGATGGTATCAGTGACGTAGTTGGGGCTAGTTATTTACATAGAAGATTTGCCGTCTGGCTCGGTAGCATTTATATGGATGGACAAGCGGATTGGCAAAAACCTGATACTCATGAAAATTATGGTTATAATGTTGCAGTTGGGGACTTTAATGACGATGGGTTTGATGACATAGCAGTCTCTGCACCTATGGAGGAAGGTATTTGGCCATATCATGATTTCCCTGGTTATGTGTTTATCTATGCCGGTAATCCTGGAATGGTTGCCAATGATGATCCCACTAATCAACAACTATCAGATCAATTACAAATGAGATTGAGTCCCAACCCCGTACTAACAAACGCTGAAATCATAATTTCAATATCTGGAGTCGACATAAACAGAGGAGTGCCTCTAATAGTTGAAATCTTTAACCTCAAAGGCCAAGTTATCCATCGATCCCAAAAAAATTGCATGTCATCATATGAATTGGTCAGCACTGTTAATCTCACCAACACTGCGTCAGGAGTATACATATGCAGGATAAGGATTGACAACATGTCGACCAGTAAGAAATTTACCATTATTAAATAAGGAGATTATCATGAAAAAGTACTATACCCTTTGTATGTGTTTTTTATTGGGTGTAAGTGTGTGGGCAGTAGATGCCAATGAATTTCTTATAGGAGCATATTCTCAGTATCAGATAAGATATGCTGGTAATAACTATGCTGCAAACTTCGATTCACTTGGGGTGTATCTTAACAATGCTGGATATAATGCCACTGTTTACGGCTTGACTTCAGGGTACTCAGATCGATTATCAACTATTTTTCAAAAGCTTCATGAATCAGACATCAAAAGTATGCTTTTTGACAATACGTGGTCACCTACAGCTAACAAAGTTGGAATTAGTAGCTTAACATTCGGTAACAGACTACAAATTGAAGCCGAATATCAGTTGTTAACATCTACAAGTGGAAGCTTTGTCATTGATGATTTGAGCACAGAAAATGAGTCGGTCTGTATGGAGTCTTTTGATTATGTGACACAGCATGAGACAGGAGATTGCATTGCTAATAATCCGTCAGATAACATATCATACTCAAACAGTTATGCATGGATTTGTGACTCATCTCAAGGACATATGGCAGGAAAAGCTATGTTTAATCCAAGAAGAAGATGGAAACCCTCTGGGGTGGAATGGCCGAGCGGGTTAAGTAAAGATATAGTGTTACTAAATTTTATAGAAACACCTATCATAAATGATAATAAGTTATATCTGACCGTTGCTTTGAGATTCGAAAACATACCCAATGGCACACCAGTTGCTGATATCAGCTTGAAGCTATACAACCCACCCAATTCTGCTACATATTCCGAATATGAAAATTATGTACTCACTGATTCATCGAATTATGTAAATGTAACCCTAACACCAGTAGACTCACTTTATGGTACCAGTATTATAGCACAAACATATCCATCCGCAATGAAGGATTCCTATGGCAACTACATTTTTGAATACTTCGTAAATTTGTCTACCCTCACATCGTATATGAAGGGTTCTACGTATTCTTTCACCCGTGAGTTCTATCATATAAATCCAGAAGTCTATTGGTACGGGAACGGTAAAATCATAATTGATTATATAACCATAGAAGACGACTTCAATAGGTCAGTGAGAACAAATTCAAACTCTCCATATGTTTCTCAAATTGACTCACAGATAAACTATATCACTACTAACGACACCAGTAACAATCTGCTCTATCTCATGAGCATGGATGAGCCACGTGCTGGGCAGCTTCAGATATATAAGCATATGCAGAATCATTTGAATAGCATTAATCCTACCCGTAAAATGGTTACAGCAACGAATTTAAAAGACTACGGGCTAATAAAACATGACAGTACTCCGTATAATTATCCCAAACGTTTTTTATACGAGGCAACTCCTGATAGGATTATGGTTGATGTCTTTCCTTTAAAGGGAAATATAGTATGGAACGGCAGTAGCCAAACAGTGCAGTCGAAAATCGATAGCAAGATACACTACTATTATTACAGCCTTGTGAAGGATGTGCAACAATCGAATAATCCAGACACCGAAATATTTTATATCCCACAAACATTTGGCATTGTTCTCCAGAACTCAGATAACTGGTCATATAATATGCCTCCCTTGAGTATGTTAAAGGTGCTTAAATATTTACCTCTATGCTACGCAGCTGATGGTATGGTAGATTTCTGTGTTGCTTCAAATCCAACGCAGCTACTTGAAAATGGTTATTGGGTAACTCCGTTATCCCAAGATCAAGATGGAGGTAATTTTACCGATCAGTATAACAATTTGAGAATTACTGACAATGTTTCAGCATACAAAATGTTAGCTGAAGCTAACAGTAAAATTGCTCAGTATGGTCCGAAAATCAGACAATTGAACTGGCTTAACGCTAATAAACTCATGACAACCGGTGTTGAACCTACTCCTGCATTAAATAACGCTGATCAGATCAACCTAAATAGCGTCCTTCTCGATAATCTAGTGGTTGAAGCAGAGGAAGATAATACTGGTTATACCGGGTTTGTTCAATGTGGTTATTATAATGATAACCAAGGGATCCCGTATTTCATGCTTGTAAACCGAAGGGCTGTCTATAAAAGGACTGGAAATGATGTCCCAGCAAATGGTACACCGGTTAGATATGTTGATTATTTTTTCAGAGATGCTTCATCTCAAACCGTTTGCTTTGAGCCGAACAATTCCAGCCATAATATATTCGGAACTCATGTTGCTCTTTATGACGCATATGATAACTCAGTTTTCCAAACAGATTCAGGAGTGATCAACGTAGAAATTGGGCCTGGTGACGGACGACTTCTTCAGATGTGTTCAAGTTTGCCCTCGACAGTGACCAGCAATTCAGTTGTTAAGAATGTTGCATACTTGTCGGGATCGATAACCATCGGTACTGGTACTAGCGTAACGATACAGGCTGGCACAAGAACAACCATTTTCCCATACACAACTATACATGTAAATAGTGGCGCTACATTAAACATCTCCGGCGAGTTAACAATTGCCGACAATGTGTCATTTATAGTTGAAGAGGGTGGTCAGATTAGCTTTGACGATGCAATCTGTACTTGGGGTCAAGGATCATTTATCGAAGTCAATGGAGGCTCACTGACTATTAACGGTGGATCAATGGACAAAACAGACGATTCAACAACCTGGGCAGGGATTAGAGTTACTGGATCTGATTGGGTGTATATTAGCGATGCCATCATCTCAAATGCTCATTACCATCAAGTGTCTAATTCTAACCTACTTATCTCCAATAGTAGCTTCAATATGCCAGCGAATTCATGGGGATTATTGCTCCAGAATAGTATTACGGGATATCAGACTGAAATCATCAATACTGAACCTAACTGTGGATTTTACGGAGATTCGAATTTAACTTCATATGGAATTAAGCTGGGTCAAATGAAAAATCCAGTCTACATAAGCAATGTTGATTTTAAGAATCTTCTTTACGGGATACGCAAATCGGTAATTCCTTGCGCAACCGACTCGGTTTCAGAATGTCACTTTGTCAATTGCTATAATGGTATAGAACTGTTTGACAATGAAAATGCCACAAATATCCAGCAGTGTATATTTTCCAACCATCAAACCGGTAAACAAGGTACCGGAATTTATCTTGTTGCCTCATCTCCAACTATTTCTGCGTGCAACTTCTCTAACCTAAATCGAGGTATACTAACTGAGTTTACACTCGTCAGTAACTCTAATTCCAGTGTAAACGAATCAAACTTCCACAATTGTGAAATGGGAATGGAGAGTAGAGGCTCTAATCATCGGCTGAAGGAAAACTACTTCAATCGCAATAACTCAGGCATTGTTAATCATGCGGGCTCAAATTTGAACCTCAGTTTCGATGCTAATAACGTCATGATGAATCATAATGCCAATATCGTATTTTACGATACTGAGCCCTATGAATCTACGATTCAGCTCTTCAAGGGACACAATGACTTCTATCATCTAACAGATAATTCAACGGGTTTAAGTGCCATAGATTTCAGCTTTGATACAAACTATTATAACTTCCCAGTCACTATAGATTTCAAAATCAATGCCAGTAAAAACTGGTTCCAAGCCAACCAAGTGACTTTTAATGATCCGGCTTACAGTGACTATGTATATGTGAACTTGTATGATCCCTCACCTTCCATGCCTGCTCCGCCTCCGGAACCTCCGGAAAATGAAAGGCTTTTCTTGGCACTCAGCTATGAGTCCCAGGAATTGTATGAACTGGCCGGAACTACTTATAAAGCTATAATAGATGATCAATTAGAGGAAGAGCAATCATACGTAACAAGCGCTATCGATGGTTTGTATCGTTGCACTATGATGATTCCGAATCCAGCTTGGGAACTGACTGACTATTTCGATACGAAGGCTCTTCAATATGCTATTGATTATCCACCCCTCAGTGCTATCCTCAAGGATTACCTGGCTAAAGTGTTCGTGCTCAATAAGGACTTCCAAGCTGCAGTCGATCTCATTCAACTTCGCATCGACAACCCAATCAGTGAAATCGATTCACTAAGAGCTGTCCTGGATCTAGAGATCGTGCTTCAACTGGCAGCAATGGAAGAAGATAAGCGTCCTATTACGACCAAATATGTTCAGTATCAGTATCCTGATATCCAGGTTTTTAATGTAATGCATAGCAACAATTGGGATAAATACAACCGGGTTCTACACCAGAATGATCCGGAAAACATGTTCGTAGTTGCGCCGATACCTCAAATTCAAAGTAATTATCCCAATCCCTTCAACGCTTCAACCACGATAGCATTCAGTATCCCGGAGACCGGGCAAGTCCGAGTATCTGTCTACAATATCAAAGGACAGAAAGTAAAGGAATTAATTAATACTGAAATGGCCAGTGGAATTCATAGGCTGGTTTGGAATGGCAAAGACACAAATAGTCGCGACGTGGGTTCCGGTATCTACTTTTTCAAGCTTGAATCAGGAGGTAATACCTCAATTCGCAAGGCAATGCTTATGAAATAATAACTAACGACCAATTGAAAAAGCCCGGGGCAACCCGGGCTTTTCTATTGGATAACACTTCCTATGATTTGATCTATTTGAGCCTGAAGATCGATATTTATAGCAAGAGCAGTAAACATACGGCAGTAATGGATGGGATCGGCTAGGATCTTGTTCTTATGCTCTTTGATGTATTTATGCAGTACCTGATAGCCTCCGATGTGATAGTTCCAAAGCTTAGGAGTGATACCCTCAAAATGCTTATCTAGGTTGATCTGCACGGTGCCCTGATCCTCATGATACTTGATGTATTCCACCACGTCGTTTGAACCGCTACCCTAATTGACCCTGTCCCATTTTTTACACCAATTGTAAGATGACACGATTGCTAACGACATTGTTTTCATAGTTTTCTCGGAATTTCGTTGAAGTTATGTAGTTTAGGGAACTGTGGGGGCGATTCGTGTTGTAATCTAACCGCCAATTCATAATCACATCTCTCGCTTCAAGTAAATTTCCAAAACAATTCAGGTCAAGGCATTCTTTTCTGAACTTGCCATTGAAACTTTCTACAAAGGCATTTTGCTGTGATGAACCGGCAGTTCCGCTTGTCAGGGCCGATATCCATCAACTCCCGATCCAGGCAGATTCCCTGCTGGTTCTTGTTCTTGCAGTCGGCGATCTCCAGTTCAAGAAGTTCGCCTATCGCCAGGACAAAGATCTTGGTGCTATGGCTCTTCCCACTGGGCACCAGTCTGTTGACCGCTGGCAGGCTTCCTTCTTTCACCAGCCTGCGGATCGTCTTTACTGATTTGCCTGTCAGTTCTGCCACCCTTGCAAGCGGCAGCCAGATCATCGTAAAATCTCTCTCCATTTCATATCCTTCCCATGTGATCCGATTATCTGCGTTTGGACTTGGACAAATTGAGAGTGCCGGACTTGGACACGGACTTGGACATTTTGCGAAGCACTTGGACACAATTTCGCCTAAAGAATGGGTATTGTGCCCGGATGCTATACGCAGTGAGAGCTTGAAGCTGTTTTGTTCAAGTCCGAGTGGATATTTTTGGACTTGGACATTCTGCGCTTGGCAGGCTGGGTAGCTTGATTTTCGGCTCTGTTTAGCGTTCATTTTTACCTCTCTGGTTAATCTTAATAGGGTGCTAACTACCTTGCATCCAATATCTTGGGAAGTCCTTTCCGCCGTCTGGCGGATTTTTCCGGCACTTTTTTAGAGGCTGCCAAACTTTCCGGCACGAATGCCATTGGGATAGACAGCCTCCGAAAATAATCATTGTCACAACTATACGGCTATTTATTGATGTTCTTAGTTCACTATAAATCCGTATGGAAATATGTTAATGGCAAATTGAACAATAGAGGTATTATGGCAGCCCAAGAGGTTGGACAACGATTGGCTATACTGATGAAGAGTATGAAGTTAAAGAACTATCAGTTCGCCAAAAAATATGGTATCTCGGCCGCCTCATTATCGAGGTATAAAGCCGGAGAACGCTACCCAGATCCTGAACTTCTGCTCAAGTTATCCGAGTCCGAAGTGAATGTAAATTGGCTTCTGACGGGTAAGGGAACTACCCGGATCGTGCAGTATTTTGACGGTTGGATGAAAGAAAGACTGGAGGAGAAACTCAAGGTCGTCGATAGCAAGACCGGGCTAATCCAAGCACCTACAATAGATTACACTCGCACCGTGAACCTCACGATTATTGGCGATATTTCCGCCGGCCCCAGAGAGCACATCGTCGACTGCCGGGATTTAGGCGAGAACATTGAGCTCCCCCGTTCCTTGCTCCCTGGCCAGACTGATAAGTATATGGCATTTAGAATAAATGGACACAGCATGGAACCCAATATCCTGCATGAGGACATCGTGGTCATCAAACAGGAGATGGATTGGGAAATTGCCAATGAAAAGGTCTGCCCGGTCAGAGCCGACGATGGGGGTCACCCTCAAGAAAGTGGAACTCGATCCTGCCAATATACGTATTATTTTACAGCCATTTAATATAGACTACAAAGTCCAGATTATAGACCAAGATCAGGGTCTCGAAGCATTTCTGATTGGAGTTTTGTCACTTCAGTTGCGGCTTTTTTAAATCGGCATTTTGGGCTGGAGCTGGCGGATGTCCAACTCCAGTCCAAAATCAGGCCTATTTGCAATAATCACTGATACAAAGACGTCCAAATACGTCCAAAACAGCCGATGTCCAAGTCCAAACCTAGTCCAAGCTATCTCCCCACTTCATAAAGCCTTAACCCACTTGTCCAAGTGAGACAGGCTTGCAACTTTGGGTGAGAGTTTATAATAATATTTTCAGCTTCCCGAGTGAAGTTATTTTATTGATTTTCTATTTGTGGCACCTGGTTATTTTTCCCATTTTTTTTGTTATTTTCTTTTTGAATAACAAGATAATAAAAAGCGGGAATAATGAACAAGGTCATAAAAGTAGAGACCAGCAGACCACCGATGATTACAATTCCCATAGGTCTCCTTAGTTCTCTTCCAGCTGCTCCAATACCTAAAGCCATAGGTAACATTCCAATCATTATGGCTAAGGTACTCATTATTATCGGCTTCAGTTTTGCTTCTCCTGCATCCAGCAATGCATCATGAGGTGTGATTCCCTGTTTTCGTCTTATATTTACATAATCCAGTAAGAGAATAGCATTATTGACCACTACCCCTACTAGCATAACTATACTCATCATTGATACGATATTGAAAGTTTGATGTGTGATAAGCAATGATAAGACCACACCGATAAGAGCAAGTGGTACAGTTGCAATAATGAACAAAGGTTGTATGAAGCTTTCCAGTATGGCTGCAAGTAACATATAAGTTAATAAGACAGCCAGCAAGAAAGCCTGAAGCATAGCGACTACCGTTTCATTCAACAACTGAGCTCCTCCTCCCCATACATACTTATATCCTGGCGGGAAATTGTAGTTTTCCAGCCTACTCTGAATTTCATTCATCACATCACCTAAAACAGCATCTTCAGCAATTTCACCGTTGAATACTATAGTTTTTGCCCTATTTCTATGCATAATATTACCTGCACTGGACTTAACCTCAATATCCGCTAATTGAGATAGAACATAAGGTTGACCATTGACGATTACAGTCAGGTTACTTATCTTTTCGGGAGCATCAACTGCTTCATCAGCAAGTGAAATTTTAATATCATATTGATTATCTCCTTCATTATACTCTGTGGACACCATTCCTTCCACTGCAGCTCTAAGTGACATTGCAAGATCAAAAACGGTAGCATAAACAGCTGACATTTGATCTCGTTTTGGAATTATTGTTAGTTCTGGCCTGCCACCTCTACTGCTAGTATCCAGATTCATTAGTCCAGGTGTATCCTTTATGAGATCATAAATATTATTCTTTAATTGTTCTAATTTGACATTATCCTGTCCTTGAAGATAGAATTCCATACCCATACCCTGTCCCATTGCTGAGCCTGCAGCACTTACCTTGATTTTTGCATTGGGTATATCTGCTAATTCATAACTAAATATTTCTGCTAAATGTTTTACAGTATATTTTCGCTTATTTGCATCAACTAACTTAATTCTTGCAGAAGCTAGATTAGTGCCGGTATTAACTAAACCCATAGAACCAAGGTTAGTAATAATATGTTCTATTTCCTTATGTTTTCCTAGGCGTTCATGAACTATTTGTAAAACCTCAGCTGTCTGATCTAGATTATAGCCAGCAGGTAATTCAACGGTTACAGACATAGTACCTTGATCAATTTCAGGAATGAATTCCAAACCTATGACGGTCATTAAAGATAAACTTGCCAGAACCAGAAGAACAGTCACAATTATAATATTCCGACTATGCTTTTTGGAATTAATCACAGTCCCTAGATATTTTTTGTAGAGATCAGTAAATTTAGCGAATAGATTGTCAAAAGCTTCGCCAAATTTGTTCTTTCTAACCGTACCAGTTAAAAAGCGAGAGGACAACATCGGCGTTACAGTAAAGGAACTTATTAGAGAGAAAAGCGTGGCTATGGTAACGGTATAGGCAAACTCTCTGAAGAATTGTCCCACTAAACTTCCCATAGTTGCCACTGGTAAGAAGACAACTACATTAGTTAGTGTACTGGCTATTACTGCAACTGCAATCTCAGCCGTTCCCCGTTTTGCTGCATCATTAGCTGATATTCCCAGGTCTTTATGCCTGAATATGTTTTCAATAACTACAACGGAGTTGGACACCAAAATACCTACAGAGCAGGAAATACCAATTAAAGTCATCATATTGAAACTAAAGCCAGCAATCTGCATAAACACGAAAGTTGAGATAATAGAAATAGGCATAGCTAATGCGACAATTAAAGTGGAGCGTATGTCGTGCAGGAATATGAGTAATACAAGACCAGTGAAGAGAATGCCTAGCCAGATATTAGTGAAAGTATCACTCACGGTGGATTTTATAAAGTCTGAAGTATCAAGAGCAATATGAAGATGGACATCTGCAGGTAGATCTTCCAGTATAGCAGGCAATTCCTTATGTATTTGGTCAGAGATAGTTACTACATTAGCATCTGAGGCATTGGTAAGAGATATATGGACAATATTTTGATCTAGTTTACCTTTAGGCACATCAAAATAAATAGCTCTAGTGCGTACTTCTTCTACTCCATCTATTACATTTGCTATATCACTTAATTTTTTCATACCAGTTGAAGTGGGGATATTTGCATTTGATATATCTTCCAGACTTTCAAATTTACCTTTTAACCGAACTGAATATTCTTGGGATCCTCTTTGGAAGTTCCCTGCAGGCATATCCATATTTTGGGCAGCAAGAATTTGCATCAGTTGAGTTATGGATATTTTATTCTGGAAAACAACCTGATCATTCAACTGAACCTGAATTTGACGTTTATTTCCTCCTGAGATCTCTACCTGTGCAACACCTTCAATCTGTCCAAAACGGTCTCTAAGTTTAGTATCAGCCAGTTCATAAAGAGCCTTACTATCCAGATTTCCAGATAATATAATATCCATAAAAGGTATGGCATTAATATCCATTTTCATAACAATGGGTTTTTCTAGGTCAGATGGCAGAGTTCGGATTATCGCATCAACTTTGTCTTTAATCTCCTGATTTGCAATATCAACATTCTTCTGCATCTTAAATGCTACCATTACTAAGCTCACATTTTCCAGGGAATAGGACTGGATATAATCAATAAGACTGACGGTAGCAATAGCGTCCTCAATTTTTTTAGTAACTTGCGTTTCAACTTCACTGGGTCCTGCTCCTGGATAGATGGATTGAATTACAACAAAAGGTATCTTTACATCTGGCATTAGATTCAAAGGCATAGAGAAGTAGGCTAACACTCCAAACACAATGAAGACAAATAATGCCATTGTCACCAATACAGGTCTATCAACCGATAGGTCGGATAGGAACATCTATTCCTCCTTACTCAATAACTCGGATTAAAGCTTTATCAGTTAATAAGGACATACCTTCCACGATCAACTGTTCTCCAGGTTCTATTCCAGAAATAACCTCAAATTGTAGCTGATTATCCAATCCAGTAGTTATTTCTCTTTTTATGGCATAATTGTTCTGATTAATCCAGACAAATTGTTTGTCATTTTCATTTACAATATGCTCCCTATTGACCACGATACAATTGGGTTTGGCAAGAACCTGCAATTTAATCTGAGCGGTAGAACCGAATCTTATACTATGTCCCTTACTGGGAAAGGTAACTTCCACTGGTATTGCTTTCTGATAGGGGTCTAAAGCAAGAGAGATTTTACTAATATTTCCGGTAAGAGTGATATTTTCCCAGGTAGCAGTAGCTGGAGTTCCTATCTTTAATTTAAGTGCATCCTTATCAGCAACCATTATTTTTGCTTTATAACCATTGGTTGTAGATATAGTGAATAAATTTTGTCCAGGGTAACTTCTTTCACCCGGACTTACTGAAATGCTAGTAATAATACCGCTTATGGGTGCACGGACATTAATCATTTTATCACTGGCATTTAAATTGGCTTCAGTAACTTTAAATTGAGTTTCTATATTATCCAGTTCCTGTCGTGAAATAGCACCATTTGCATAAAGATTGCGCATTCTTTCATAAGTAGTCTTAGCAGCATTATAAGCTGTCAAGGCTTGTTCATATTGAGCGCTAGGGGTATTTCGCGGGAAAGTTACAATAATTTGTCCTGCTGTAACACGATCACCAATCTTAGCTTTGACGGAATTAACCACTTCCGAGACTAAGGCTTGTCCGCTTGATTCTTCTCTTCCACTAAGTGCAGCATTATAAATTAATTCTTGAACAAAGGTTTCCAATTCCACTGTTTTAACTCTAACGGGTATACCCTGTTCTTGCTGAATTTGTTGCAAGGTTTTAAATTGTGACTTCTTTCTTCCACAACCGGAGAATAAAAGAGTAAGGGTCAGTACTAGGATTAAGATATACTTTCTCTTCATTTTGTTACTCCATATTAAAGTATGATACCTATAGATTTTTGAAGCTCTCTGGTAGCAGAGATAACTTCATATATAGCTTGATAATATTGTAATTGTATAGCAGATAAAGTGGTCTGAGCATCAAAAACTTCAAGTTGGATGCCCACTTGATTTTCATAACGTAATTGAGCAAGCTGAAGACTGCGTTCTGCCATTTTCATATTTTCTTCCTGAACCAGATAGTTTTCTTCAGCATGTTTTAATTTCTTATAATTTTGGGTGATTTCCAGACGAATTAAATCTTCGTATTTATATTCTTGATATTGAGATTGACGATAATTAAACTTGGCAGAATTAACTTTTGCCTTAGTAGCAAAACCGTTAAAGAGAGGAAAGGAAATGCCCAATCCTACGCTATAATTAGTTCCAAAATCATCTCCTTCTACAGCATATTCATCAGCCTTAGTATAAAGAGCTGCACTTGCTTGAAGAGCAAGATTGGGAAAATATCCAGACTTTTCAGTCTTCAATTGTAGATCTGCAACTTCGGTTCCTTTTCTTGCCATTTCCAGCTCTAATCTATTTTCCATTCCTTGAGTTATAGCTTCATCTAAAGTAAGGTCCAATTCTGTGGGTAGTATAAAGTCTCCTTCCGGAACCATAGTAGTGTCATTAACACCTATTTGATTACGAAAGGCAGATAAAGCTAAATCCCGCGAATTTTGTGCCTGCATCAATAGCGGTTCAAGCTTAGCAACTTCTAAACGAGCTCGCATAACATCAAATTCAGAGACCAGTCCTTCATCAGCAAAAATCTCTACTTGAGTCAGATGTTGTCTTGCAGTCTCAAGTGCTGCTTCCTGCACATTAACTAATTTATCAGTTAAGAGACAGGAGTAGAACATCTGAGTAGTCTTAAGCACAATATCCTGTTCCTTTAATTGATAATTTAGTTGCTGAATATTGCGATAAATATCAGCGGTTTTAATTCCATAGTTTAATTTTCCTCCAGTAAATAGCACCTGTTGCATTTGTAAAGCAAGAGCTACAGAGCCCTCTTCCATTGGAGAGGAAGGAACTAAGGAATTGAGAGCAGCGGACATTGCATTAGCTAAATAATAATCGTTAGAGCTAGCTGTGTTGGGGTCAAGTCCTAAGCTTAAGTCCACAGGTGGAACAATAGCAGAATCAGGAAGATAGGTTTTATTTAGATTATATGCACCTACAATATTAAGCTGGGGATAGAGATTAGCACGTACCTGATAATAGGTTTGATCAGCTTTGCCTAAATCTTCTTTGGCTATAAGCAAATCTTTATTATTTTGCTTAGCAAGAGATATACTTTCATCCAAACTGATTGACCAAAACATTGATACTATCAAACAAAGTGATAAGATAATAATAATGCGTTTCATTTGTTTATCCTTTTATTCGCTTTTTTTCTTCTACTTTTTGAGTTGTATCTCGCTTAAGAATGCCATATAAAAGCAATTGAACCATTAAATTATGGTCCCTTTCAAGACGCTTCAAGATTTTATTTTTATTATCTCCTTTATTCCAGTAATCTCCCATTATAAACCAGTCATTAATCATCTCGCTAAAATGTTCAGAGTTGATTTTTTCATTGATTATGCCCTGACTTTTTCCATAATCCATTATTTCTGCAAGAAGTTCATTCATCCTCTGACGATATTCATTTCTTTTTTCCAATAAATCGGTAAAGTAATCTGGGGGAATTTGTTGCATAGTCATTGCAAGAAGAGGCATATTCTCAAAGATACAGGTTATAGGTAAACGAAGAAAACAGGAAAGCTTATCTTCAAATCTTTCTGATGCATCAATAGCGGTATATAAATTACAGAAAAATTCCTCTGCCTTTTCCTCAATAGCTACTATAAATAGGTTTTCTTTGCTCGGGAAATAATAATAAATTGTAGATTTTGCTATATGAGCAGCCCGAGCAATCTCATCCAGAGAAGTTTTTGTAAAACCCCAGCGATTGAAAAGTTCAATTGCTGCCTCTAGTATTCGTTCTCTTTTACCGATTACTGCAGTCATTATAATACAATACTTTGTAAATCCTTTATTATTAATCAAATATGATACAGTTACTGAATCACTTTATGAATTTATGACCAAATTAGTTAAAATAGTCGAAAAGTCAAGAATTTTCTATTAACATATCCAAATCATATTTTTTATTATTCCATTCCACATTATCTGAACATCTATTTAAGTATAGAATAATCTCTTTTAAAAGCCATACTCTCTTCAAAAAATATAAAAAAGATTACCTTCTTTAGATTGAAGAAAATATACCAAAGATTTTTTACTCTTACTTCTTTCTTTACATTCTCTTGGCTCTTAGGAAAAGAAACAAATAAGGGAGAGACAGGAGAGAGTAAAGAAGCACAAAGATACTAAAGATTAAACTATATTATCTTTCTTTTTGTTAAATAATAACCGCTAAGTTTTTTAGTCTATTTAATATATAGTTTAATTGCCTTCGTAACCCATCTCTTCTTGAAGAGAGCGGTAGATATCTTCTGGTGTATATTGAAGGATATTTTTTAAGGAATCAAATAGAGCACTAATCTGTTCCATTTGTTTATATTGGTAACCATAGGCTAGTGCTATTGCACCTAACTCGGGGTCATCAGGATATCTTGCCATAATTTTAGCTAAATACCGTGGAACAAGATCTTGTCTATTCTCCATAACATATTTAAGAACAAAAGCACGATAGATGGTAACCTCTTCTTTATTTCCCCAGATATTATGTTCAATAAAAGCATCTAGTTTATCCAGTTCTCCTTTTTCAATGTAATAGGTCACATAAAATTCAGTTAAGCGAATGTCACTATCTATGAAGGCACGAGCCTTTTTTGCATATTGTTCCGCCTTATCAAACTTATGATTTTGAGCAAAGTAAACAGCAGCACGAGAAAATCCAGAACCATAATTCATCACTAACCGTTTCATATTATCGTCTTTATAAACTTTGGGATCAAAGATGGAGCGATATTTATATACTTTATCAATATTGGTGAGAAGACGATCAATATCTATCTGTTCATTGATTGGATCGTAAGTAGAAACGACACGAGAAACCATACCTTCGTTGCGAAGATAGTCATCAAACCCTACTCTTGACTCGCAGGTAACGGCAAAGTAAATAGGTCTTTTACCAAAGTTATCCTTTATAATCTGGATAACTGCAAAATCAGATGCTCTGCGAGGATAAAAATCACCTGTTATCTCTCTATTTTCATAGTTTTCCCGGTAATTAATGGTAAACTTCATTTTCCCTTCAGGGTCGCCAGCATCAAAGGTAACGGAATCCCTCCATAATAAATTCTGAAAACTTCCATAACGGTCATCCAGAGAATTAATCTCATCTTCGCTCCAATTAATAATAACTCCTTCCAGGTCTCTTAATTGACGGATATACCAGGAAGTATTGAGCAAAGAAAGATTAGCCACTGTAACATCTTTACGGATACCCTTACACTGTTGATTCTTGTATTCCATTGCTCTTTGGATAGCTTCTTGAGATTCTACCGTGGGATAAACTTCCCGAGCTTGATGCATATATGGTTCTGCATAAGGGTCTTTGACTGCTTGAGCATACCAAATAGGGTAAGTATCGTTATCGCCATTAGTGAAAATAATGGCATTTTCTTCCACAGAATTGAGGAAATTTACTCCATAATCAAGAGCAATCAATTCACGGGAACGATCGTGTTCAAAGTATTGTGCTGCCATATTAAAGATGGGTAAAAATAGCATCAATATAGCCATTACTACTCGTAAGAGTTTATCATTTTTGAATAAAGACACCAATCCCATAGCACCAATGCCTAGCCAAATTGCCCACATATTATAAGCAGCTACAAAGAAATAATCACGGTCCCGCACTTCTGCACTGGAAAGATTCATTACAAAAACCATTAGTAACGAAGTGCAGAAAAAGATAGCTAAGAAATAGAAGAAGCTATGTTTATTCTGTTTACAGTGGAAAACTGCTCCAAATAACCCCAGGAAGGCGACAAATAATCCTCCAAAAACATTAACTACCTGGGCTGGAATTCCTGTCATTCTATTTACAGAATCAGCTTTGAACCATTGCCAATTGAAATATCTAAGAAAATGATAACCTAATTGATGTTCAAAGAAATTTCCCCTGCGGGTAAACATTGAAGTCACCTGTTCAGCTTTATACTGTCGTCTCTGAATATAATCATCAAATCTTTGGGGTGTACTTGGATCTGCCAGATTGATGAAAGGACGGTCTGCAGCTCTGATAGGCAGATATATATAGGAAGAAACACCTAAGATAATCAGGGCAACAGCAATCCACCAGATTTTTTTATCCAGCACTTTATGTAAGTCTATATACATCAAGACGATGATACACAAAGCAAAGCCAAGCTGGTCAAAAGAATCTATGTTGAATGCTTTTCCTATTTCACCAAAAATTAGATAGGTAACAACCAAAGCTATGCCATAGCCAAAAACTTTATACCAGAAGTTCTTTTTTGTGGTTGCCTTTAAAAATATAGGATAGGCTACAATGAAAAGAATAGCAGGTGCAATCTGCAATGCTGTTTGATGTACGCAGAAACCAAGGAAGAATAAATATACAATTAGAAGGAGATAATTCTGTTTATCAAATTCTCGTGAATTTTGTACCCATTTCAAAGTTAGCCAGATTATTAGATTGATAAAGAAGACCAGACCTGCATAAACTTCAGCTTCAACGGCATTCATCCAGAAAGTATAAGAAAAAGCAGTATATAAAGCAGCAATTACACCGGCGAACATTGATTGCCAGGGCTTAATTTTAAACATACTGGTAAGCTGAACTGTAACCAGATAAGTGAACATTACCGCGAAGGCAGAAGCTAATCCAGAGATAAAGGCTGCTATCACAGCATGAGAGAAAATATTACCAAAGAGAGAAACAAAAGCTCGTCCAAAGAGTATATATAAAGGATTTCCAGGCGGATGAGGAACGCCCAGAATACTGATACAGGTGGCATATTCTCCCGAATCCCAGAACGATAAAGACCTGGCTTGAGTTAGCATATAAATTATTAGTGCAAAGGCAAAAACAATCCAGGCAACGATAGTATTGGTTTTTGAAGGAGCTAAAGCCTGAGGTCTAAGCTGAGTTTCGTCAAAAGCAGGGGCTTTTTCTGGAACTTTATATTCTTTAACCTGTTTTTTAGTGGTTGAAGAAGACTGCCTGAGCTTTTCTTTTATGTCTTTAACATCAGATTTTTTTTTAGCCATTTATCTATCTCCATTATTAATCTTTTAAACCAGCTTTAGCATAGCTGGCAATGATTTGTTTTTGAGCAAAGAAGAAAATAATTAAAATCGGAAGTATACTGAAGGTTGAAGCAGCCATCAAAAGAGTGGTTTGAGTGGATGCTTCCTGACTGAAATAACTCAATCCTACTTGAAGAACTCGTAATTCTGGTCTATCTGTCATTACGAGGGGCCACATAAAGCTATTCCAGCTACCGATTAAGGAAAAAACTGAAGCAGTAGCAATGACTGATTTGGATAAAGGTAACACAATTCTCCAGAGCATTCCAAAAATGCTACAACCGTCAATTGCTGCCGCATCAAACAATTCTTGAGGTAAGGACTTGAAATGTTGACGGAAAAGAAAGATAGTAAAAATATTAACGCACCAGGGAACTATCAGAGCCTGATAAGTATCCAACCAATTAAATTTATCCAACATCATATATGAGGATATGATATAAATCGGTTCAGGAACCATCATCATACTTAAAAAGAGATAAAATATGAGGTCCCTACCTTTAAATTCCAGCCGGGCAAAAGCATAAGCAGCTAAGAAAGAGGTAATAAGCACACCTATTAGGGTCATTAATGAGACAAATATAGTATTAGTAAAATAACGGGCAAAAGGTACTTTCTTGAAAGCAGTAACATAATTTTCCCAATGAAAACTGGGAACTTTCTTGATTAATTTGACCTGAGATGAAGGTACACTCATATATTCAGGATAATCTTTAGATATCTGAAGATTCTCATCTAAGACATGAATTATGCTATGTTCTTCTTTTTGCTGAACCAGGATAATGCGGTGTTCTTTACCGTTTTCGTTCCAGACATAATATTCTTCTTTAGGAATAAACACGGATTCATTTTTATTAAATTCTGCTTGAGACATCAAAGAGGTAGAAATCATCCAGATAAAAGGCAGTATCATCATAATCCCAAAGAAAATTAGGAAAAGATAAACTATTGAATTACTGAATATATTTTTCATCTTTCACCTCTTAATAATTAACCTTACTTTCCAGTTTTCTTTGTAGTAAAGTTAATCCGAGAATAACTACAAATAAAACTAAAGCTGCAGCACTGGCATATCCCATCTGAAGGTCATCAAATCCCTTCTCATATATATAATAGACTATAAGCTTAGTAGTTCCTAAGGGTCCTCCCTTATCTGTCATCATATAGACCTGAGCAAAGGTCTGGAAACTGGTAATAGTTGTCATTAAAAGGACATAGAAAGTAGTAGGAGAAATTAAAGGAACAGTTATTTTAAAGAATTGTTTCCATTTATTGGCACCATCAATAGCAGCTGCTTCATAATATACCTTAGAAATATTTTGTAGTCCCGAAAGATAGATGATAGTATTATATCCCAAACTTTTCCATACCGTCATAATGATTATGGAAAAAAGTGCCAGAGAAGGACCTCCTAACCAGGAAGGAATGGAAATTCCCATAGAATTGAACAATAAAGTAAAGATACCTTTGGGTTCTGCTAACCATTTGAGAGGTTGAAATCCTAACCACTGAAGCATAGCATTGGCTAATCCACCCTCTTCAGCATAAATTATTTTCCAGACTATGGAAACTGCCACCAGAGAAGTAACATAGGGCATAAAATAAATGGTACGGAAAAATCCCTTTAACCACTTAATCTGATTTAGCAAAGAGGCAAAGATTAAAGGTATAATTATACTTAAAGGTACAGCAATGATTACCAACCATACTGTATTCATCATAGATTGCCAGAATTCAGGGTCAGCAAACAGTTTATTGTAATTTTGGAATCCGATAAAATTACCGATACTGGTGATTCCAAAATCAAAGAAGCTGATAACAAAAGACAATAATATGGGTATGAAACGGAATAGTAGAAGCAACACTAAAGCTGGAAGAATATAGAGATAAGGCTCATACTTATGCTTGGTCTTCATCAGCTAATCCTCTCAAATGTTAAGTTATTCTTTTATTTTATTATAAGTCTCAATTCCTTCGGCAAGAATACGCATAGCTTTGCTCAAATCTTCCTGATTAAGAACATAAGCAAGACGCATTTCATTTAATCCTAACCCCGGTGTAGAATAAAAACCATCACCTGGAGCACCCATCATCGTTGCTCCATCAATGCTAAACTCATCCAACATCCAGGTTATGAAATCTTCTGCATTATCAATTGGTAAAGTAGCAAAGATATAGAAAGCTCCCTGTGGCTTTACACAAACTATATCCGGAATTTGCATTAATGCATTATAGGCTAAATTACGCCTTGCTTCATATTCAGCAATTAGAGGTCGGAAGTATTCATCTCCTAAATCTACACATGCAAGTGCAGCAAGTTGATCAACAGTTGGAGGACATAGTCTTGCTTGAGCAAATTTTAGTAAAGCATTTATCACTTCTTTATTTTTAGAAGCAATGCATCCAATACGAGCTCCACAAGCACTATAACGTTTGGAAACACTATCAACTAAGATAGCATTTTCTTCCAGATTAGGAACATTCATAATGCTAGTATGTTGTAATCCTTCATAAATAAATTCACGATAGACCTCATCCGAAATAATGAAGAGATTATGCTTAAGGGCTAGCTCACCAATCATAATTACATCTTCTTCCGGATAAACTGTCCCGGTAGGATTTCCAGGATTACAAATTAGAATAGCTTTAGTCTTTTTGGTGATAAAAGATTCAATTACCTCTTCGGGTGGAAGTTGATAGCCATTTTCTCCTACTGTGGTAATAGGTTTCAAATGGATTCCTGCCATAGTAGCAAAGCCATTATAATTAGTGTAAAAAGGTTCAAGAACCAGAATTTCATCTCCAACTTCTGCTACCACCATCATAGCAAAAGTAATGGCTTCTGAACCAGCAGTCGTGACTATAATTTCATCCTCTTTAAGATTTATACCATAATTTGAATAATATTTGACTAAGCCCTGTCGGTAAATATCTAAACCTTGAGAAGGACCATAAGCCAAGACCTTATCGGAAAAGTTGTGATAAGCATCAATCATAACCTGAGGAGTAGGAATGTCTGGTTGTCCTATATTCAAATGATAAACTTTCAGACCTCGTTTTTTAGCAGCTTCTGCATGAGGCATCAATTTGCGGATAGGAGAAGCTTGAATCTCCATAGCTCGTTGCGATAGCTTCATTTATTCACCCCATAAATGTTTTTTTCAAGTTTTATGTTATTGCAGGATTTGACAAGGAAAATTTTGCTCGTATTCCGTTTTTATGTATTCGGTGTATGAAAATAGGAGTAAATTCTTTCTGCAGTTTTTGGCCCAATACCTTTTATAGAACTTAGTTTTTCCGGAGTTGCATTTTTGATAGCATCAACAGAACCCAACTCTTTTAAAAGCAAAAACTTAGTTTGTTCGCCAATACCAGGAATCTCTTCTAGTTCACTAATTAAAGTTCTACGAGATCTACGAGACCGATGGAAAGTTATGGCAAAACGATGAGCTTCATCCCGAATTGCAATCAATAGCCGCAAAGCAGAAGAAGACCTGGGTAAAATTATAGATTGAAGATTAGACGGAGTAAAAACTTCTTCAACTCTCTTAGCCAAAGATATAATAGGTATCTCCGAAGGAGAAGAACTCTTTAAAACTTCCATACAGGCATTAAGTTGTCCCTTTCCACCATCTATGATAAATAAATCAGGTAGCATTTCAGGCTTTTCCTCACATTCTTTTAAAAAACGAGTTAAGGTTTCCTGAAGAGCTGCATAATCATTTTGTTTATCTAGACTCTGGATTATGAAATGGCGATAAAATTTCTTTTTCGGTTTTCCATTTTCAAAGAATACTGCTGAAGCTACTGTATCTGTTCCTTGAATAGTAGAAACATCTAGACAGACCATTTTACGGGGTAATTTGGGAAGCCCTAGCTTTTCTTTTAATTCTTGAATAGGATAGATAGTTCTATTAGATGTTCGTAGATGAGCTAATTTGCGTTTCTCAACTAGATGATAAGCATTATTATTTGCCATCGCTATTAATCTATTCTTTTCACCTCTTTTGGGGATAGTAATGATTCCCTGTAACCATTCATTTAAATCTTCAAATTCTGAAGGTTCAAAGGGTAAAAGAATCTCATTCGGCAATTCATCTCTATCACTGTAATACAACTTTAAGAAAGCAGCTAAAATCTCTTCAAAAGTATTTTCTTCCACATTAGCCAGAGGATAATCTTCTTTATTGATAATCATTCCATTAACAATCCGCAAAACAACACAAACAGCAATATTTTCTTCCTGATAAAAGCCTATGACATCAATATTATGAGAATCTGGAAAATAAACTACCTGTCTATTTTTGATTCGTTCTATAGCCTGTATGCGGTCCCGTAATTTTGCCGCCTGTTCAAATTTCAGTTCTTCAGAAAGTTTATTCATTTCGGTTTTTAATTCTTCCACTATTTCCTGATAATGACCTTCTAAAAAACGAATCTGTCTTTTTACTATCTGCATATATTCATCCTGCGAAATTGCACCAATACAGGGAGCAACACATTTGCCTAATTGGTAATTGATACAGGCTTTTTGATATTTTATTCTATCCGCTGGAATCTGACGGGAACAGGTTCTAATAGGGAAAACCCATTCCAGATTTCGCAAAGTCATACGCAATGATTTTGTATCCGTAAAAGGTCCAAAATAGCGAGAACCATCACGAACATAATCACGAGTCACTAAAATACGGGGGAAGGGTTCATTTAAAGTTATCTTTACAAAGGGATAACGCTTATCATCCTTAAGTAATACATTATACTTAGGTTTATAACGCCTTATTAAATTAGCTTCTAAGATAAATGCATCCTGCTCCGTTGGAACAAGAATATAATCCAAGTCCTGAATATATTTTAATAAATGTTCAGTCTTTATATCTTTGTTACTTGAACTAAAATAGGAACTTATACGATTTTTTAAGGATTTAGCCTTGCCTATATAGATTATTTCACCTTCCGCATTTTTCCAGAGATAAATTCCAGGGTCATCTGGCAATAAGCTAAGCTTTTCTACTACTTTTTCTGGAATTTTTTCCATAAACTAGTTCCTGCTTCTTTTAGATAATCCAGTTTAAACCATAGTCCAAGAACATAGAATAAGCCTAGGCTTAAAACAGAAAGAATAATAACTTTGACTATCATCTTCCCTAAACCGACAGCAGTATAAAAATGGCTGGCAATAATCAGGAAGAAGAACATAATTACGCTAATTATAAGAGTTTTTACAACATTAGGAAAAATCCCACTAAAATCAATATGAGGCATTTGTTTATGAATCAATTTTAGCAATATAATGAAATTGACCATTGCAGTTATTGAGGTAGACAAAGCAAGTCCTCTATGTTGAAGAAATTGCATTAGAATGAAATTGAGCACTATATTTAGACACACCATTCTGATAGCGATGCGAACGGGAGTACGAGTATCTTTATGAGCATAAAATAAAGGAGTTAAGGTCTGATTAAAACTGAAAAAGATAAGGCCTAAGCTATAACAAATAAGTGCTTGAGTGGTCCAAAGAGTTGCTTTAGCATCAAAAGCACCACGCTGAAAAATTATTTGCACTATATCTTGTCCTAGACAAATTAAGAGGACGGTAATAGGTAACATCAAATAGGTTAAATTGAGCATTGCAATACGCAAGTTTTTGGAAAGTTCAGGATAATTTTCGTGAGTTACCAATCTGGAATAAGTAGGTAATAAAACAGTTCCGGTAGAGATAGCAAACATACCCAGGGGAAATTGAAACAAACGATAGCCATATTCCAAAGCTGATATACTTCCTACAGCGAGAAAAGAAGCCATTAAAGAATCTGCTATCAGATTTAATTCTCTTACTCCAACTCCAACTAAGGAAGGAATAAACCTTTTCCATAAGGTATTTAAAGCTTCGCCTCCAAATTTAACTATTATTTTAAATGGGTAACCTAGTTGTCTGAGGTAGGGAAAGTTTATGATAGTCTGTAAAAAACCCCCTCCAAAAACACCAACGGCAGCCCAACGAACAAGTTCTTCTCCTTCAATATGAAAAACAAATCTCGGAATTACCATACTTGATATCATACCTAAATTCAGCAAAGCAGAGGATAATCCAGTCATAAAAAATTTATCGTGAGAATTGAGTATAGCAATCATTGTGGAAGAAAGTCCTATCCAGAGAAGATAAGGAAACATTATCCGGGTCAAGATAACCGCTAATTTATAAGTTTGAGGAGCCAAACCAGGATACAAGACTTTTACGATTGCAGGGGCAAAAATGATACCAATAATGGTTAGTATTAGAAGGAAAAAGGTCAGAATGGAAAGTACTTGCAAAGCAAAGTTGATCTGTTTTCTTCTGCCTTCTTCAATTCCAATCTCATTGTATAAAGGAACAAAAGCTGCAGAAAGTGCACCTTCACCAAACATACTACGCAATAGATTTGGGATACGATAACCAACTACAAAAGCATCATTCAGATAAGTAGTACCAAAGCAAAAAGCCATAACTTGGTCACGGATTAATCCCATAATCCTGCTAATCAGTATGGCAAAGGACATTACACTGATATTTTTGATTAATTTATTCTCCGCCATAGCCTAAAGGACGGAAAAGTTTACTTAATTGAAAATAGAGGTTTAATTGGATTAGCTGAAGATTGACATTACTACGAATTTTACGGATATAATCCTGCATTAGCAATACAAAATCCAGAACTTTATCGGTTAATTCTGCACTCTCCTGAATTGGAATTTTTGCTCGTGCCTGAATCAAAAAATCCTTTTTATCTATATTCACTACCTGTTCTGGAGCTGATTCTATCAAATCTAAATCTCCCACAAACATACAAAGATAGCGAATAATTTCTATTAGATTTTCTGCATTATATTTTTGTAAATTAGCCTGCAAAGAACGATAATAAGCTAAATCATTACCCTCAAGAGTCATTGCCATAATTTCAAAGGACCTTTCACGCAATTGGGAGGATTCACCCTGAACAAGATGAATGGCATATTTGACACTACCATCAGCTATTTGAGAGACTATCCGGGCAATTTTGGGAGAAGTATTGAAGTCTTCTATCAGAATTTGAGAAATAATGTTAGGGTCTACTGGCTGAAAATGTATGGGTTGACAACGGGAAACTATGGTGGGTAATAATTGTGAAGGATTGTTGGTAGTAAGAATTATAACTGTTGATTCAGGCGGTTCTTCCAGTGTCTTTAGAAAAGCATTTGCCGTTTCTATATTCATTAAATCTGCATCTTCTATAATACAGATTCGGTATTTGGCTTCATAACGGGTGATATTTAAACGTTTAATTAACCAAGATATGCTCTCCTTGCGAATCATAATATTAGAGCTGAACCGAAAATCTTCCCAGGGAGTATGAATCTTATTTTTGATATAGCCCTCATATTCTTTGCGATATTCATCGTTTTTTATCTCACCTTCACTGGTTAATTGAAGATTGGGAGTGGGGAAAAGATAAAGTAAATCTGGATGCTCAAAATGAAGAAATTTATGACAGGAACTGCAGACCCCACAAGGACGAACTTCTTTATTAGCGAGACAATTCAGTGCCATACCAAAGTATAAAGCAGTGGTAAATTTTCCTACTCCTTCTATTCCATGAAAAAGATAGGCATGGGCTATATGTTCATTTTCTATAGCCTGATAAAGAATTTTTAAAGCTCTGCTTTGACCTCTGATGTTTGAAAATAAACTCTGCTCTTGCATTTTAACAAACGGTAAATTTATTAAATCCAGGAAATCTTTTGGGTCTCTACTTCTTCATTGGAACTGCGCTCAAAGAGTTTATTTACATATGGACTTTCAAACTCTTCTGCTAAAATGTCATAGATTAAAACATCGTGATATTTGCCAGCCATAAAAAGATAATTACGCCGACGACCAGCTAACTTAAAGCCCACTTTTTCATAACAGCGTATGGCTCTTTTATTAAAAGCATAAACTTCCAAACTTATATTATTTAAATTTAGAACATTAAAACCATAATCTAATATAAGCCTGGTAGCTTCAGTACCTATGCCTTGACTCCAATATGATTTATCTCCTATAAAAATACCAAATTGACCGTGACGATGTACATCACTGGTTCCAAAAAGACTGCAATTCCCAATAGCTTTATTCGTATTCCTTTCTACAATAGCAAAGCTAATGCTTTCTTCCATCAACTTTTTTAAAGCTTCTTTTTCTTTTTCAATATCATAAATAGTAGTGGAAAACAACACAAATTGACCAATCTCCATATCATTTACCCATTGAGTGTAAAGCTCTACATCTTCTAAAGAAATGGGGGAAAGATAACATTTTTCTCCGCTCATCTTTTTAAAGTACTTCATTTTGTTCTCCTTAGCTCGTTTATAATTATTGATGAATATTTTTTATGCGATTTACACTACTCAATAGGCACTATCTGTCAAGATAAATCCGCAACTTACTAATACCTAAGAAAATCAGAAAAACAAAATAAGTTTGTTTAAAATGCATAGCGTAATCTTTTAAATTATAATAGAATTGAAAATGATTGAATTTTTATGCGTTTCTAAACAAATGATTAGAAAATTATAAATAGACTATGACTAGCTTATGTCCCATTCTGGACATAAGTTGGACATAAGTTGGACATAAGTTGGACATAAGATAGCTATGAATTGGACTTAGTTTACTCATCAATAGGAAGAGGAGCAATGAAAAACCTGATAAAAAGGTAAAAAGAAAAATACTTCTAGATTCGGCATAAAACGAAAACTTATTATTGAGTATCTCTATTAATTACATATAATTATAAATAGTTATATAAAGAAAAGGATTATTAATAATAGATTAATTTATTATAAATCATAATGATATAATTCCATTATAATACATATCTAAATGATTTTATTTGACAAAATAAAGCATAAGAAAATTGCTGAAAGATAATAAGGAGTATAGTTGAAGAACAAGATTATCATTAAAAGCGCTAGTGAGCACAATTTAAAAAATATAAGTCTAGAGATTCCACGAGATGAATTGATAGTATTTACTGGTATCTCAGGTTCTGGAAAATCATCTTTAGCATTTGATACTCTTTATGCAGAGGGACAACGGCGTTATGTGGAATCTTTATCTGCCTATGCCAGACAATTTTTAGGTCAGATGGAGAAACCTAAAGTTGACTATATAGAAGGTTTATCGCCAGCTATCGCAATCCAGCAGAAAGCAGCCAGCAAAAATCCTCGCTCCACGGTCGGAACTGTTACTGAGATATATGATTATTTAAGGGTTTTATATGCACGGGTAGGAAAACAGTATTGTCATATCTGTGGTAATCCTGTAGGTGCTCAAACGGTAGATCAGATGACCGCTTATCTGATGCAGCGACCGGAGAAAACGAAAATTCAGATACTAGCACCTCTGGTGCAATCCCGTAAAGGTGAGCATAAAGAAATATTAGATGATTTAAGACAACAAGGATTTGTTCGGGTCTTAATTAATGGACAACTGCGTAGTCTGGAAGAAAATATCGTTTTGGATAAAAAAAGTAAACACGATATAGATGTAGTTATAGATCGGATAGTGATAAAATCTGGTGTGGAATCAAGAGTGCGAGATTCTCTTGAACTTGCTTTAAAATTGACGGATGGTGTGGTTAAAGTTAACTTTCCAGATGAAAGTGAAACTATTATTATGTCCTCTACCAATTCTTGTCCGCATTGCAATATAGGATTTGAAGATTTGACACCGCAACATTTTTCCTTTAACAGTCCTATAGGTGCTTGTCCTGAATGCAATGGTCTGGGTTATAAACTGGAATTTGATCCCGATTTAGTAGTTCCTTATCCCGAGAGGTCAATTAGAGAAGGAGCTGTTGCTCCCTGGGGAACTCTTGAAAACAAAATGGATACCTGGACCGGAAGGACTATCCATAATCTAGCTAGTTATTATAATTTTTCTCTGGATACACCCTGGTTTCAGCTTCCTGAATGGATAAAATCTCTTATACTTTACGGTTCAAAGGGAAAAAGATTCAGGATGGAATGGCAAAACAAAAATGGACATAGTGTCTATAATATGCGTTTTGAAGGTGTAATAAATACTCTGGATAGAAGAATGAGAGAAACCTCTTCTGAAGATGCCAGAAGATATTATTTGCAGTTTATAAGCGATAAACCCTGTCCTGAATGTGGAGGTAAAAAACTAAAAGCAAGTTCGTTAGCTGTTAGAGTAGGAGACAAAAATATAGCTGAAATAACTGCTATGAGTGTATGTGAAGCTTTTAATTTTTTCAATAATTTGAAATTAAAAGGGAATGACCAAATCATAGCGGCTGAAATCTTGAAGGAATTACGGAATAGACTTAGTTTTTTACAAAGCGTGGGATTGTATTATCTTACACTAGATAGAAGATCTCCAACCCTTTCTGGAGGAGAAAGTCAACGCATTAAACTTGCCAGTCAAATAGGAAATCAGCTCGTTGGTGTGATGTATATCCTTGATGAGCCAAGCATTGGTCTTCATCAAAGAGATAATTCTATGCTTTTACAAATGCTATGTCAATTACGCGATCTTGGAAATACCGTTATTGTAGTAGAGCATGATGAAGAAACTATTCGCACAGCTGATATGATTGTTGATTTTGGTCCCAAGGCTGGTATCTATGGTGGAGAAATAGTTGCTAGTGGAACGGTTAATGATATTATAAATTGCAATAGATCTTTAACTGGTGATTATTTATCCGGACGAAAGACTATTCCTATTCCTGAAGTAAGAATTCCTCCCGAGCAAGGTTACATTTCTATAAGAGGCGCAAAACATAACAATCTGAAAGATATTAATGTGGATATCCCTCTGGGATTATTTGTTTGTGTTACCGGTGTTTCTGGAAGTGGGAAAAGTTCGCTTATCAATCAAACTCTTTATCCTTATCTACATAACTATTTTTACCATACTAGTCACAAAGTGGGAAGAGTAGATATGGTTGAAGGCATTGAAAATATAGATAAAATTATAAACATTAATCAGCAACCTATAGGAAGAACTCCCCGTTCCAATCCTAGCACCTATGTTAAGGTATTTGACCCTATCCGGATGCTATACAGTCAGTTACCAGCAGCAAAAATGCGAGGTTATAGTGCTGGACGCTTTTCTTTCAATGTTAAAGGTGGAAGATGTGAAGCTTGTCAAGGCGCTGGAGTCAAACAAATTGAAATGCATTTTATGCCTGATATCTATGTGACCTGTGAAGCTTGTAAAGGGAAAAGGTATAATCAAGAAACTCTTTCTATTCGTTATAAAGGTAAAAATATTGCTGAAATACTGGATATGGATGTTCAGGAAGCTTATGAATTTTTCCAGAATATTCCTGCTATTCGCAATAAGCTTCAAACTTTAATGGAAGTAGGTTTGCACTATATTAAATTGGGACAGCCCTCAACCACTCTTTCTGGAGGAGAAGCTCAAAGAATAAAACTGTCCCGTGAATTGAGCAAAGTCAGCACCGGAAAAACATTATATTTACTGGATGAACCTACAACTGGTCTTCATTTTGATGATATAAACCGTCTTCTGCAAGTGCTTAGAAAACTAGTAAAAATGGGGAATACGGTAATAGTTATTGAACATAATATGGATGTGATAAAAAGTGCTGATTGGGTTATTGATTTAGGTCCCGAAGGAGGAGATGAAGGTGGCTATCTTGTAGCTGAAGGTACTCCCGAGCAAATAATGAAAAATAAGAATTCTTATACTGGGCAATTTTTGAAAAAACATTATAGACAAGATAAAGTAGAAAAACCAGAAATAAGCCGAAAAGCTACAAAAAAGTTGGTCAAAAAGGCAATTTAGTCAGTTTATGGCAGAAATTCAATTTCGGTATCAGCCTCCTACTTCAGGAACTCATTTAGTTGGATTAGCTGGTGATTTTACGGGATGGGAAATCCTTGATATGGACGAAATAGGGGGAGTTTATTTCTTAAATCTCCATATTGATGAAGGACGCTACTGCTATAAATTTATTGTGGATGGAAATTGGATTCCTGATCCTGCTAATCCTTTAACTGAACCAGATCCCTTTGGTGGCTACAATTCTATTCTCATTGTTCAGGAAACTATTCCATCTCATTTCAACTGGAAAGAGATAATGCAGAATTTGAACCTGTTGGATGAACGAAGGGGTTATTTTCTTGTCTTTAATCGTTTATCCGAGGGAAAATATGAATTACGATTTAATTGGTTTCCCTCCTTACCTGCAGATTTGACTGCTATTATTGATGGATCTCATTATACTTTATACCGGTTAGGAATCACAGGAAATCAAGAAGTTTTTCACTGTCTTTTTTATTGCAAAGCAGAGTTCTGCAATTTAAAAATAAAGATTCAGGGTAACAATAATATTCTTTTCTGGGGTGCTGAAGGATTTTCTTTTCAGGAAGATAAAGTTACACCATATTTATTAGAACTATCAAGTGTTCCAATTTTTTCAGTGCCTGAGTGGGTTGCTCATAGTGTTATTTATCAGATTTTCCCTGATCGTTTTTGCAATGGTGACCCATCCAATGATCCAGATTTTAGTGAAGATTATTATAAGGATTGCAGAACTCCTCCACCTCCGGGAGAATTCTTACCTCCCTATGCAGAGTATTTTCACTTAGTTAAGGATTGGTATGATATCAGCTATTTGAAACAAAGTCCTTGGCTACCTGAAGGAAAACCTGATTGGTGGTGTTTTTATGGAGGTGACATAGCAGGAGTTCGTCAAAAACTTCCTTATCTGAAGGTTCTAGGTGTTAATCTGCTTTATTTTAATCCTCTATGGCAGGCTAAATCCAATCATAAATACGATGCAGCAGATTTCAAGAAGGTTGATCCCCATTTTGGAACTGAAGAGGAACTTAAAACATTAGTTAAAGAAGCTCATCAGAATGATATGAGAATCATCCTGGATGTGGCTTTCAATCATACAGGAGAAACCTTCTGGGCTTTTCGTGATGTCGTAGAAAAAGGACCAAATTCGCCTTATTGGCTCTGGTATGACTGGCATAAATGGCCTCTTCCTGATCCACTTCCACCAGATTTTAATCCTCGTGAATATTATGAATGCTGGTGGGGCATAAAAGATATGCCAGATCTTAATTATGATCTCAGCCGTCCTCATCCAGCAGAAAACTATGTGCGTGATATTAATAAAGCAGTTCCCAACCGTTCTTTAATAAATCATATTCTGGAATGTGTGCGCTGGTGGATAGTAGATATTGATATTGATGGTTTTAGATTGGATATTCCTAATGAAGTTCCATACTGGTTTTGGGAACTGTTTAGAAAAGAAGTAAAAGCAATGAAACCTGAAGCCTGGATAGTTGGAGAAATCTGGCATAGCGGTAAAGGATGGGTAAATCATCGCTATTTTGATTCCATTATGAACTATGCCTATTTCAAAGATCCCGTTCTGGAATTCTTTATTCTCGGTATCTGTGATAAGCAAAACTTTTACTCAAGAATTGAAAATGGTCTGGCTCAATATCCCATTCAGGGAATGAAAGCAATGATGAATCTACTGGGAAGTCATGATACCATAAGGATTTTGGAACTTGCTAAAGGTAATGTTAACAAACTTAAACTGGCACTTCTTTTTCAGATGACTTTTATTGGAGCTCCACATATATATTATGGTGATGAAATTGCTATGTTAGGAGGAAAAGATCCTGATAATCGTCGTCCCTTCAACTGGAAATGGGAAGAAAATCCTGTAGCTATTGACCTTAGAGAGTATTATAAAACTCTTATTAAGTTAAGATTATCAAATCCTCTCTTAATAGATGGAGAATTTAGCTTTATTTCTACTCCAGAAGGACTTCTTGCCTGGAGAAGATATGACGAAAATTCCCAGATTGATGTAGTACTAAATTATGGAAAAGATAAATTATCCTTGGATTTTTTATCAATTTCAGAAATTATCTTAATTTTAGGAGATATAGACCAGACATCTGATTCAATAATACTTTATCCTGAATCTGGCATAGTATATAATACATATTAATTGGTATAACCATATTTTTATGGAGTAAATTGCTTTATTGTTAGTATGTTAATAAACGCTGAAATCCAAATTGACATTAAAATTGATTTTAAGATTAAGGATTAAAAGGTGAATAAATGAAAGGGAAAATATTACTTTGTGTGACTGGTGGAATTGCAGCATACAAAGCAATTGATTTAGCAAGTCAATTGACGAAATCGGGATTTGAGGTTAAAATAGCTTTAACCAAAAATGCTCAGAGATTTGTTTCTGCTTTAAGCTTTTCAGCTATAATCAATCAAGGTGTACATACTAATCTCTTTGAAAATTCGGATCCTATTCCTCATATCCATCTGGCTGATTGGGCAGATTTAACTATAGTTGCACCAGCTACTGCTAACATTATAGCCAAAGCTGCACAAGGTATAGGTGATGATTTAGTTTCTACCATACTTTTATCACAGCCAAAACCTGTCCTTTTTGTTCCCGCTATGAATGTCCATATTTATGAACATCCTGCTACACAAAATAATCTTAAAATACTTAAGGAAAGAGGGAATTATATTTTAGAGCCTGAGACAGGTTTACTTGCTTGCGGTTATGAAGGAAAAGGTAAATATCCTCCTAATGAGGAAGTAATCTATGCTATTCGTTGCTATCTAAAATATCCTGCTAATTTAACGGGTAAAAAGATTTTAGTAACAGCTGGAGCTACTGCTGAACCAATAGACCCGATGCGGATGATAACCAATAAATCCAGTGGAAAGATGGGACTTTCCATAGCCAGAGCCTTTGCTCTTAGGGGTGCAGAAGTTACCTTAGTATATGGAATAGTGACTGAAACCATTCCTTATTATATGAAGAAAAGTATCTTTGCTCCCACTGCCAAATTGATGTATGATGCAGTTATGAAACAGGCTAAAAATTATGATATAATTGTTCAATGTGCAGCTGTATCAGATTATAAACCAATTAAAGCTTCAACTCAGAAGATTAAGAAAAGTAAGAACTTTAATCTGGAACTGATAGCAACTCCCGATATCTTGGAACAGCTAGGTAAAAATAAATTCCCAAAACAGAAATTAATTGGTTTTGCAGCAGAATCTGAGCATATACTGGAAAATGCTAAAGAAAAGCTGCAGAAAAAGAATCTGGACCTAATATGTGCTAATAATCTGGAAACAGCTGGAAAAGATGAAACTACTTTGAATCTTATTCGTGCTGGTGCCACAAAAACAACCAAACCAATACAACTTACAGGTAATAAGTTTGATGTAGCCCTGGATTTAGTAGAACATATCATAAGCCTATGAAGAATAAACTTAATATATTATCCGGAGCTAACGGACAAGTAGGAAGTTTTCTTGCTCATCAACTAGCTAAAAAGAATGAACCCTTATTATTACTTTATCATAACAGTTTCCATCGGATAGAGGATTTAGCTAATCAAGATAAAGTAATGTTGATATCTTGTGACCTGAAAAAGTTAGATGATGTTTCCAAAGCTATCCATTATGCTTCAGAAAATTTAGATGCAATTCCTGCTTATCTCATTCATACTGCAGCAATTCGCAGTTATGATGCGATGCCTTTAGCTCAAAGTGATCCAGAAATATTTAAAGAGGTGCTCAGTACTAATTTAGAAATGGCATATAATATGCTCCGAGTTTGCCTTCCTTTTATGCTTAAAGAGAGATTTGGTAGAATTGTGATGTTTGGTTCCAATGTGATTCAAACTGGTCTTTATCGTGGTTCTGCTTATGCTGCTGCCAAAGCTGCAATTATAAATTTAGTACAATCTGTTGCATTGGAGACTGCTTCCTCCAATGTGCTTATAAATGCTATATCACCTGCACCAATTGAGACGGTCTTAGAAGAAGAATACACAGGAGATTATCTTGCTTTCCGCAAGCGTTATTTTGAAGAGTTTCGTCAGATGAGTCTAACCGGAAAACTGGTCTCAAAAGAAGAAATCTGGCTTATCTGCGAATTATTACTTAATGAAAAGCTAGAGAATCTTACCGGTAAAAATATTATTATAGATAGTGGTTTTTCATCCATTCAAAAAATAAAGGGAAATGAGATTCAATGAGAGTTAAGACTAGCTTTTATCTGATTATTATGTTATTAATAACTACTTCTCTATTTGCCCTGCCTTTTCAAGATGGAGAAAAGCTAACTTACAGCATTAAATACGGAATAATCAAGGCAGGAACAGCTACTTTTGAAGCTAAATCTTCCACTTATCAGAATAAACCGGTGTGGCATTTATGCATTTGTGCTCAGACATATCCTTTTTTTGATCCCGTATACAAGATCCGAGATAAGATTGAATCTTGGTGGGATAAAAAAACTCTTTTACCCTATAAATCATCCAAGCAATTGCATGAAGGGAGGTACCGACAATACCGAATACATTACTTTGATCAAGCTAACAGAAAAACCACATATATGAAATGGAATTACAAAGAAGAAAAGTGGAAGTCCGAGGAGAAAAAACTTCCATTTGAAACTCAGGATATAGTAAGCTCTTTTTATGAATTACGGACTCGTTCTTTAAAACCTGGAGATAGACCCAAGTTGTATGTCACAACGGATGGAAAATCAGTCACTACCACAGTTAAAGTGCTTAGAAGAGAAAAGGTATCTTCTATTTTTGGGAATGTAAATTGTCTCGTTTTAGAGCCAGATATGAAATCTGCGGGCATATTTAAGGGTTCAAGTAAGCTTTTAATCTGGGTTACCGACGATGCTTACAAAATTCCCGTTAAAGTTGAAAGCTCTGTCTCTATAGGAACTTTTGTAGTTCAGTTAGAAGCAGCTCAGAATGTTCCCTATACGATAAAGAAATAAGTATAATGGTAGATCTCTTAGATGTAAATAGTTATGATTACTATTTGCCTCAAGAGCTGATAGCTCAATATCCTCTTAAAGACCGCAGTTCCTCAAGGTTAATGCATATTGATAGGAAGACGGAGACAATTTCTCATCTTTATTTCCGGGATTTGGTAGATTTATTAAATCCAGGAGAGATACTGGTTATTAATAATAGTAAGGTTATTCCTGCTCGTTTATATGGCTATAAAGATAACGGCACAAAAATAGAAGTTTTACTTTTAAATCATCTGGAAGATTCAAAATGGAAGTGTATGGTTCATCCTGGTAAACGATTGAAAAGAGAGCAATTATTATGGTTTTCTCCAAATCTGGAAGGATGGATTTCGGTTCCTGATGATGATGGATTGCGTGTTATTGAGTTTTATAGTCCAGATAATTATTGGGAAGAGGTTGAGTGCATAGGGCATATGCCTTTACCGCCTTATATTAAAAGGCAAGATGAAGCGGAGGACCGTCAAACTTATCAAACTGTATATGCTCAAGAACCAGGGTCAGTAGCTGCACCTACAGCTGGTTTTCACTTTACTGAAGAGATGCTTTCTCAATTAAGAGAAAAAGGAATTCAGATAGTTAATATCGTTTTACATATAGGAATGGGCACTTTTGTCCCGATTAAAACTCAGAGAATTAACCAGCATAAGATGCACAGTGAATTTTGCACTATTCCAGAAGAAACTGCAACGGTTATTAATATGGCAAAATCAGAAAAACGACGAATTATTGCGGTAGGGAGTACATCTATTAGGACTATGGAAAGTTTCTGGAAAGATGGCACTCTAATAAATGGTTCAAAATGGAATGATATCTTCATTTATCCAGGCAAAGAAATACAAGTAGCAGATGCTTTAATAACCAATTTTCACTTACCTAAATCCACTTTGTTACTGATGGTTTCTGCTTTTGCTGGTTATGAATTAACTCGTAAAGCTTATAAAATAGCTGTTCAAGAACGATATCGTTTCTTCAGCTATGGGGATGCAATGTATATATCATGAAAACTAAACTAACTTATCAGCTATTGGATAGCACTATGAAGGAATATCATAGAATCACTCAATCCTGTCCGGGAACTCATCAATGGATAATTAGAGCGAAGAAACAAAAGGAAGGAAAAGGGAGAGAGGATAGATTATGGCATTCTCCTGAAGGTGGTTTATGGCTTACTTTTGATATATATTGCCAAGATTTTAGCCCTTCTTTTCCACTTTTTATTGCTTATTGTTTACATTCACTTTTAGTGGAGCTTTATTCTCTAGAAAATCTAAAAATCAAATGGCCTAATGACATTATGTGGCAGGATAAAAAATTAGGCGGTATTCTTTGTGAACATAATGAGAGAGAACAGAAGTATGTAATTGGGTTAGGTCTTAACACTAATATTAGAGAGAACACCTTTCCCAAAACGCTAAATGCAGCAGTCTTGTTATCGTTAATAGGATTTCCCACCTCTAATAAATATTTGTTAGAACTTATAATTTCTCATATTAATAAGAATATACACTTACTTTCCAATCCAAATATTTACATTGATTATATTAATTTATGGCTTTATGGTAAAAATCAATTTGCTCAGGCGTATATCGGTAATAAGGTTATAATCGGGAAAAATATTGGGATTGCTGAAAATGGAACTATATTACTAATGGATAAAGAAGGAAATATCCAGGAAATAAATTCCGGAAGTTTGCACTTTTTACCTGAGACATAATATCACTTTTCCTTGACATTTATACCTTTACTAAATCAAGGGAATAAAAAGGATAAATTTCCAGGGAGGAATAATGAAAAAGTGGATAATAATAGTCCTTGCCGTTTCGCTGGCTCTTATATCCTGTGCCAGCAATAAAAAAGAAATGCAACCGGAACAAGTGCAGAAAGCAGAAATAACTACTAAAGTTGCAATTTTGCCCTTGAAAGCTTTGGATAGCTCAAGTCGCTATATTACCAAAATATTGACTGTTCGTGACCTTGAACTTACTTTTAACAAACATGCTAAATACACTTTATTAGATATGAATGAAACTGCAGCGGTTTTTAAAGAATTAGGCAATCCAGATGTAGAAGACCTGGAAAAAGAGGAACTTGATGATCTGGCAAAACAATTGGGTGCAGATGTAGTGATTATCACTACGGTTAGTGAAACAAGAGCTGATATATTCAATGTCTCAATGCGAATGTATAGCACTGTATCCACTGACCTTAAACAGATAAGTTTTAATGTAGGTAAGGAAAAGACTGCTCGTTGGAAAGTATTGGAAGAACAAATGATGGCGGAGCTGGACGATTTTGTTTCTAACGAGATTGATAAGCTTTTCAACATTGCTGCTAATCACTTTAATAATGGTAATTATACAACAGCTGAACAGCTTTTAAAACAAGTTATTGCCTTAAAACCAGAGAAAATTGATGCCTACTATTTTCTCGGTAATACTTACATTAAATTAGAAAAATTAGATTTAGCTGAAGAATATTTCCTAAAAGCTTTAGAATTACAACCAGACCATCAAGCCAGCATTATTGCTTTAATTGACCTTTATGATAAGACTAATCAGCCTATGAAAAGGATACCTTTAATGGAAAGAATTGCTGAAGAAACGCAGGATGCGGAAACATGGTTTGCCATAGGAAACCTGTATAATCAAATGGATAATAAAGAAAAAGCTAAGGAATCCTATCGTAAAGCTCTAGCTATTGATCCGGAATTTTCTGGAGCTAATGTTAATTTATCTATTATTCTGTTTGATGAGGGAAATTATAACGAGGCAATTCCTTATCTGGAAAAAGCCTTTGAAGAAGCTCCTGACAATACATTCATTGGCACCAGATTAGCTACTGCTTACCAGAAAAGCGGAAGAATTCAGGAAGCAATTGATAAATATGAGAATCTGCTATCTACGGATCCAAATAATATCCAAGCTTATCTCAATCTGATTAGTATTTACAGAAATGTGAATGATAATGCCAAGGCAATTGAAAAGATAAACGCTTTAAAGAAAATTGATCCCAATAATCCATATGCGTATCTGAATCTTGCAGCTATTTACCTTGAACAAGGTAAATTGAATGAAGCTGAAACCAATGCCAATATTACCATTAGCAAAGATCATACTCTTTATCAACCTTATGTAATTCTTTCTGCCGTTTATCAAAGTAGAGGTACGGAATCTTATAATAAATATATTGATTTAGACCGTCAAGCTTCAAGAGCTGTAGGGAAAAAAGCAACACAGCTTAAAAAACAACGTGATACAGCTAAAAATACTGCTATTAATCACCTGAACAAGGCTCTAAATTATTTACAGACCGCACGTAGTTACACTGATGATTCGGAAGCATTGAATGATATTAATAATAGAATAAATAGAATAAATCAACTGCTTGCTCAGTTCTAGTTCTTTCCGATTATTCGGAGGAAAATAATAAGCGCCTGAAAATCTCAGGCGCTTATTCATTTTATGGAGTATTTACTATGAATCTTATTACTTGAAAGCTTCCATACGGGAAAAATCTCTTTCCGGATTGAAACTTTGCAGAATATGTACATCGCTTTCTGTTAATTCATCAAGACATATACGGGTAATTAATTCTCCCATACCAGGTCCCAACATAAATCCCTGACCACACATTCCAACTGCATTGATAAGATTATCACCTGATTTTCCTACAATGGGGAAGCCATCTGGAGTCATTGGATATTGACCTCTCCAGGTTCTCCGAACTCTTAGATTATGTAAACGAGGATAAACTTCTAACATCCTTTTAGTGCACAAAGGTAAAAAAGTGGAAGTGCTTCTATTATCAATACCTAAAATAGGTGGCATAGGTGTGATACAAAAAACTATCTGTCCTTCATTATTCTGGTAAAAATAGAAGTTTTCAGAACCGGGACGGATACGCATATCAACAACCATAGGATACATAAATCTAGCAACTGGTTCAGTTATTCCTGCTTCATGATTCTCAGGCTGAACTGGAAGGTTTAGCCCTGCCATTGCTGCTATTTCTCTGCCATAATTTCCGGCAGCATTTATCACCATTCCCGAGGAATAGGTTCCTTTATCAGTTATCACCCTAGTTATTTTGCTTTGACTCATATCAAAACCGATCACTTTTTCTCTGAAGCAATATTCTACTTTTGCTTCCAGTGAATGGAAATAATAAGCTGAACCCAAAAGTAGGGGAGAGCAACTTCCATCTTCTGGAGAGTAGGTTGAACCTCTAAGCTCTTCTTTATTTATGCCCGGTACAAGTTCATTGTATTCCTCTGGACTGACCCAGATGATATTTAATCCATAACTATGTTGAATTTCCATCTGCTCTTTTAAGGTTTTTTCATCCTCTTCTGTATAGGCTGGATAACTGTAACCATTACTCAACCATCCTATATCATCACCCCAGGTTTCTTGCCAGTTTTTCATAATTTCAATGGAAAGTTTACAAACATTGATCTTTCCGTAATCACTATGAGTGGCACGGACGCCACCGATAGCTTTCTTGTTATTTTGTTGACCCGGTGCAGTTTCTACATCTATAACCAAAACTTTTTGTTTTCGCAATGCTAAATTTAATGCAGCAGGAACTCCTATAGAGCCGGCTCCAATTATTATTACATCATAAACCTTAGCCAATTTCAGTCTCCATCAGGAAATTTTTCTAGAGGAACCTCAATGAAAAGAGGTCTCAAGGTATTAGAAACAATATTTTCGGTTGGGATACCTTCTTCCCTTAATAACTGTAATATTAAATTCTCACAAGTTTTTGCACCACAGGGTCCCATTCCAGAACGAGTTATGGCTTTAATCTGATTTAGATTGGTTATCCCTGATTTGATTAATTTGCGAATATCTCCAACTTTAACTCTTTCGCATAAACATACCATTGCTTCATCGGGCAATTTTTCTGAGATTAAAGGGCTACTAAGAGGTTCACTGATTTCTTTAGCTTGAATACGAAAAGAAGCAACCCTTTTGGCAATCGTTTGAGGAACCTGCACTTTAATCAATTGAGTATGACTTTTTTTCACATCTAATACCGCAATTATAGGGTAGAATCCCAAGGGATTACCATCTATATCCACTAATTCAATCTCTTCTCCTTCAGTTTTAGGAATATTGAATACCTCATAAGGTATTGTTACTATAGGATGTTCTTTATCATTTCTATAATCTACTAGGGTTATTGCTAGACCAGGGCAAATGAGAACGCATTTATAACAACCAATACAGTTTCCTGAATACACCGGTAGAGACATTAAACCATCATCTTCTGTATGTATAGAATTGGTGGGACAGACAGTCGTGCAGGGATTACAAGGAATCTCCTGTAAACAATGTATAATGGGGAAGACTCCTTGTTCTGGAAGGTCTTTTTGATAATCTTTTATTTTTCCGGGATGGGATTTTAGCACTTCAGCTTTAGCATACCACTCGGAAGGAATGCCTTCAACTTCCTCTTTTCCATATTCTTTAGCAATAGTAAGTCCTGCTATTTTTCCATTAAACATTGCCGAAGATGCTTCTGCAATTTCCTGAGCATCTCCAGCAGAAAAAACCTGAATTCCTGCTTCTTTTGCTTCTTGAGTGAATTCTGAGAGAGAATTTAGCCCAACAGCAATAAGTAATGTATCACAGGCAAAACTCTTCTCTGTTCCCGGTATAGGTTTGAATTCGCTGTCTATCTGAGCTATAGTGATACTTTCAACTGTTTCCTTACCTGCTGCATTGATGATGGTATGCGAAGTATAAATTGGAACACCTAATCTTTTCAATTTGTCCGAATGAACCTTATATCCTCCACACTGAGGCATAGCTTCAGCCAATCCAACTACATTAATTCCAGCTTGTAAAGCGTGATATCCTGCAATTAAACCAACATTTCCTCCACCTATAATGAAAAGTCTATTCGTAGGACGAACCAGATCCCTATTTACTAAGGTCTGAAAAGCTCCAGCTCCGTAGATACGAGCAAGGTCATTTCCCGGAAATCTTAAAAATTTTTCTCGTGCTCCAGCTGCATTTAGAATGATATGTGGAGTAACAAGTTTGTAAATTCCATCCTTTAAAATCCCAACTTTTTGATCGCTAAAAACGAATAGAGCAGTGCTATTAAGCCAAAATTGAACGGAAGGATATTTCTGAAGTTCCAGAGCTAATAATTTTCCTATCTCAATACCTCTCATTCCTGCATTACTATCTTCTTCACTACCAAAGAATTTATGGGTCTGTAAAACTAGTTTTCCACCTAGAGCTTGTTTATCATCAATCAACAGAGTATTAATATTATATTTGCCCAATTCTATCGCAGCAGAAAGTCCTGCAGGACCACCTCCAATGATGAGAACATCTACTTCTAATTTTTCCAGTGGGGGATATTTGGGTATAAAGGCAGTATCAGGAAGTTCGGGAAGTCCTTCTAAAGAACGAATTTCCATACCTGGAGTGACAGCTGTCATACAGGACTTTACCGCTAATCCATCTGCTATAACGGTACATTTAGCGCACTGTCCATTTGCACAAAAAATTCCTTGAGCACTGCCATCTTTATGATGATGTCCAAAGATATTAATTCCATTAGCTATTAGGGCAGAGGAAATCATCTCGCCTTTTTTAGCTAATAGGGGTTCACCATTCCAAGTAAATAAAACATCTTCTCTTTCTTCTATCGGAAGAATAGGATGCTTTAATATACGGTGATCTTCCATAATAGGAAAGAAAACTCCTTTAATAATATATTTTTTTTAATCCAAAACTTTAAAAACCCGCTTATGTCAAGCAAAAGCTGTAAATAAAAAGCTTTGATAAGAGTAAAAAATTCTTTCTCTGAAACCTATCTTTCTCTCTTTCTTATATTTTTTAAAATATGTTCTTGCCCCCTTTTTCTCTCTTTCCTGTTTTTCACCTAATTATGACTAGCTTATGTCCACTTTCGGACATAAGCTGGACATAAGCTGGACATAAGCTGGACATAAGCTAGGCATAACCAGGGAAGATACAGATCATTAATTTTAGCTTAAGAATATTCTATATTATTAATAAAGGCAATGTCTTAAATTTAATTGATAAAGGAGAATCAGTAAATAATGAGGGAGTTCAAATAATTGAGTTTCACGCAAACTAAATTATATGAACTCTTCTAGAATTGAAGGTTAAAATAATCAATATATTTTATCGTCTTACCTTCAGTTTTTTCTTTAAATCGTAATCAAAATTATTGTCAAAACCATTATCCCTGTACAGCTTAAAAAATCTTGCTTAAGTTTATTCGCCTCTTTTAGATTGTTGTTCTGAAATGATGATGTGTTTGCTTTGTAATAAAGCCACAAACCTTTCAGTGCATTTTACAGTGCCTGCTTTTGAAAACTGCGTAAGATCAAATCCCTGCCACTTCACGGGCAAGTTTTCAAAAGAAATATCATCAATAATGTCTTAGAGATAAAGTCTCATAGGTATTTTTTCCTTGGGATTATTACAATAAATTCATTTTCATTAGCTATTAACTCAACATCAAGTCCGCTATGATCTTTTACAAGTTTTATCATTCTTCTTACTCCACTGCCTAAATCAGTTACCAACTTAAATTTTGCAAGCATATTATAAATATGAGGATTTCTTAGTACATGAGCCCCACCTACCTTCATGCTTTCAATGGTTACTGTATTTGGTAATCTACCTGGACTATGAACTTCTATTTTGTCAGTGAAAATTAAAATCCTTATAGGTGCACTTATAGTGTAATCACGATGTGCAATGGCATTGACTACTGCTTCCCGTAAAGCTTCCATCGGAATCTCGTATATAACTTCTGGTTCAAAATCTCTTATTTCGTGCTTTTCTTTTATATAAATTTTTAAAAATCTTTCTGCATCTTCTATTATTTGCATTATAGTGCCATTAATATCCTTCTTATCCGAAGGTGGGATTGCAATATCATCTCCTTCTATATAAGCACAAATAATACGTGCTTCTTTTAAGAAAGATTGAGGTCTTTTACCAAAAAATAAAATACCTGTTACAGTAGGTATTAAATCTTTATTAGCTAAAAATAAATTCTTTAGATATGATAATACTTCCTCTTCGTTAATATCTGAAACACTCTTATTCAGATAGTCTTTTAGAAAAGAATTAAACAATTCTAAATCAATATCCTCTAAATTAGCGTTAGTGATTGGTATCTCATCATAATAAATACTTTCGGAACTTTGAAATAATCTGAGAATCTCCTCTCTTGTAGCTTCTCTACAACGGTTAGAGGAACGAATATAAAATTTTCCCTTACACTGATAAGGTCTCTGAATTCCTTGGGGAACATTTATAATCACTATTCTAGTATCATCAATAACGCCAGTTTCCTGTAAAATCGTAACTGGAGGTTTACACGAGTGATATGCTATATCATCTATTCTAAGCATAAATTTATCAATATCCTTAATTCCAATTATTGTTCCATCATCATCAACCCCTGCAAGTATTTTTCCCCCATCTGAATTTGCAAAACAAACAATTGTCTTTGCAAAATCATCATTATTTTCATCTTCTCTTTTAAATTCAAGATGATAATCTTCTCCCTTAGCAATCAGTTGTCTAATTTCAAATTCAGTCATATTTTACTCCATATTTTTGAATTCTCTTTCTAAAGGCTTCTTCTCCTCCTTCCATAATCTTTTTTATGTTTTCCGTTATGGAAGTTTTATCTATAGAACCAAAATCTTTTATTTTACACTGATTCGCTTCTGCATCTAAAACAAATACTTGCTCTGAATCGCCAAGCACTGGAATATTAGCATTATGAGTAGCAAAAATTAACTGCCTTTTCCCCTTCATCTGTCGTAACATAACAACTATATCATCATAAACAAATCTATTATCTAAATCTTCTTCCGGCTGGTCAATAATTAGAATTTTCCTTTCCTGTGAGAAAAGTAAAACAAGCAAGGCGGTAGCTTTTTGACCATCAGAAAGCTTATCAAATGATCTATATTCTTCTCCTTCACCCACTTTTAATTTGATTGTAATTAAATCCTCTGGAAATAAACTTTCTAAACGGTATAATTTGCTTCTGTCTTTAAACCAATCCGTAATTCTCTTAGTCATTGCATCTGTGAGTTGAAAATATTTTTGAAGTTGCTCATCCCCTGCTTCTATAATTTTAGAAAATTCAATACCATCTATTGTTATCTTTTCATTATCAACAATTTTTGCAATAGTATCTGCACTAACTTTAGAACCATATAGCAAATAAGCTAAGTTATCCTTGAATTCTTTCCTATCTAGCTGGTAATTAATTTCCAGTTTTACTCTACCAGCGAGATGTTCATTTATCTTTTCGATTCGTTTTTGTCTAAGTTTAAAAAAATTATGCCTTGCATTCTGAATATCTTTTTTTAGATATTCTCTTTCCTCTTCTAATTCCTGTTTTTGCTTCTCAATTTTTTCATATTCTTTTATTAGTGGTTCTAATCGGACTTTTTCTTGAATAAGATCCTCATATTTGTCTGGGGATAATCCTTCTGACGACAATTCTTTTTTTATTTCGTCAGATTCCTTTCTATTTTTTTCAAAACGATTGTTCCACTGATTAAGAACATCGTCTAATTTCTTTTCTATCTTTAAAGAGCTATTAGATAAATCTTTACACTGTTTTTCTAAATATTTTTTATATTCGGTTAAAATATTTTCAGCATCTGCCAATAATTGTTTTTCAGCGCTTTCTCCGCTGAGAAGACTATTTTTTGTATTATCAATTTCCTGAATAAAATCTTGATATTGTTTGATTAAGTTATCTTTCCCAGATTTAAATTTTGATATAGCAGTATATAAGATATTACTATCTTTTGTTAGCTGGGCAAGTGTTCTCATTTTTTGAGCTACACCTAAGTCTTCAAATTTCTTTATATGCTCATTTAGTATTATAAGTTTTTGCTCATCATCTTGTTTTTGAAGAAGATTATTATGAAGTTTTAAAAGTTTTTCTGAGTTTTCGTTTAATAAATTTAATTTTTTATTGAATTCTATTTTCTTTTTCTTAATCTCGTCTCCTATTAGCTGGTCAACTAATTTCATCTGAAAGTTCTGATTATTGGATAATACATAAAGTTCCTTCTGTCCTAAAAGGATTGGGATGTCTTCTTCAAATAATTCAACAGGGGGAATATTTTTTTTCTCTACTATTGGTTGCTGTCCAATGACTCTATTAATAGTATATGGTATTGTTTTATCGCCATATTTTTTTATCAACCTTATGGTAATTTTTCCACCGCTTCCCACTACATTCTTAATAAATTCATCTTTAAAAGATTCTTCCGCATAATATGGTAAATCAAGGCAATAACGAATAGATTCAATAATGGCAGATTTTCCTACACCCCTCCCACCGATTAAGCAGTTTAAATTATTATTAAACTTTAGTTTAATATCTTTTAAAAAAGTTGACCCCGAAATTTCAATAGATTCAATTTTATCTACTATTTCTTTTGGTTCCTCATATAACCTTACACGTAAAGAAGGATCCTGAAAAGCTATGCGGATAGCATTTAGGGAAACGCTGCTAAGTTTGATATATGTGCATCTTATTTTATTACCTCTCTGTTTGCAACCAATTTCGTCTATTGATTTTGGGTCAGTATTTTCAATAATAGCAATTTTACTTTCAAAAAAATCTTTATTTACTTCTCCTGTTGCAACTAATCTGTTTTTGCCCTGGTCCGATATAAATTCAATAGCATCAGCCATTTTTAATAAATTGGCTGCCTCTTTAGCTTGATTTGCATCAAGAAGTCCATTTTTATTTTCAGGATGTGGAAAAATAACAAGGCAAGAAAATTTATTGTGTAATTCCTCAAGGACATCAGATAAATTACTTTTAAGAGTAATATCATCATGACTCCTGTCGTTGTAAATCAATGGTTTTTCAGGCGTTTTATTTAAAGCTTGAATATAATTATTTATACCGTCTATGTCGGAATTATAATCAAAAATTAGTAAAATATGCAGCCCTTTGCCGTGAGTTATAGAAAGTTCTATGCCTGGAAAAACATAAATTCCTTTTTCAATTGCCTTTTGCTGAAAATCTTGAAACCATTTCGTTCTTATCTGCTGATAATCGGTTATAGCACATAACTTGATTTTTTCTTGTTTAAGTTTTTCTATATATTGGTCCATTAAAAGTTTTATATCAGACTCAGACTTTAAGTTTATACCAGAAGGCAAAGTAAAGCTATGAACCAATGGCGAATGAAGATGTAAATCTGCTTTTACCCAATTTGCACCATCATCAAATAGAGGAAATTCATTATTTTCTATCTTTCTCATAATTTTTACTCCCACCAAATCAATGGCTTAATTAGTTTATAATCCAAATCTTTGAGATTGATCCTTGTGCCATCTTCAAACTCCAACTCATAATTTTCCTCTTGTAGAGGGGTATCTGAAACTACCCCTTCAACCTGAGGTTGCCACCCCTTCAAAGAAGGGGAATATTCAAAAACATCTTCAATTTTAAAATCATTATCTATGATACCAAGTTCTTGCCACTCTTGGATCTGCTTTTGGATATTCTTATGTGTTAACACTTTTTCTATTAGTGAGATATCTTTAATTCTATCCAGTGTAATCACATAATTTGAGTTTTTCACAAACTTCGGTTTGTTCCATATTTTTACCAGCTCGTCTTCAAATTGGGAAATAAAATCAATAATTTTAAAGGCGATATCTTTTAGGATTTGTAGTTGATTGACCCTATCTGGACTCCATTCTTTCGCCCCTTCCCAGAAATATTGGTAACTCCATAGTTTAAATTGTTCCTGTAAAAATGCTTTGGCGTTTTTATTGATGAAGAAATCAACCTCGCTTTGTTTTTCAAAAACTCTAAAAGCGCGTTCCAATTGTTCTTCGGTAATGGCAATACCCCTTCTTTTTATAGCCTTTAATATCTCGTCTTGCTTCGTTTTTTTACCTCTTTCTGAAGAGTTTACGCTAAAAACAATTGTGTAATCTTGGCTAATTTCTTTTAAATCATAAATCAAATTCCGTTTTTCATTTGCCTTTTTATTTTCTAGCCCCGAAGCATCAAAATAAAACTTAAAACCATCAAACTCAATGGGTAAACTTCTGAAAATCCGGTCAGTTTTAACATAATAAAGCATCTGTGTTTTCCAGAAGAGAATTACATCTTTATCATTGGTATAAACTTTTTCGTAGATATTATTATGAAATGGTGTTGAATTGAAATAGATTGAACCACTTTCGGTAAAATAGCGATTAAAAAAGGAATAAAGCTTATCAAAAAGTTCATCTCTAAAAGAAGGATATTTTTCTAAAGCTTTTTCAATATCATCTTTAAGAATAGCTTCAATTTTCTGATAGTAATTTGATTTTATTCTCATCAAATTAACAAAACCACCTTCCCCTTCAATTCTGGCTCCAATAAATACATCTTGTAGTGCATTATAAAACTTTTGTTCTTTAGTCATATTAATTTCCTACTATTTTCTTTTATTGTCTATTATAAAGTTCATACAAAGAAATCCTGTGAAACTATGTCAATTATTTTATCTTTCGTTATAGACGAATTATCCCGTCAATCCTATCTGATAGCTACTCCTTTAATGAAAGTTAATTTTCCGATAAAATGCAAAAAAGAAGATACAGATTAAAACTTATTTTTTCATAACTTATTTGAGAATAGATGAAAAATCCCCTTTTTACACTCTATATAAATTCAGCCCAATATTATTTTTCATATTATCTGGAAGAATTTAATTCAAGAATAAATTTTTATTTAAAACGGAGATATAACAATCTCTCTCTAAGGTATAAGCCGGAAACACAATATTATATCCTCTTAGGATAAAACTTACCAATTGTTTCTTAAGGGAAACAATATGTGGTAATCGTATTCCTAATTTGTTATATCATAGTTTTTTATCATTATTTCATCAGTACCATACGCTTGATTTGATTTGATTTTCCACTAGATAAGGAGTACAGATATATTCCAGAGGATACATTGTTTCCATTATTATCTGTTCCGTCCCAGACAATATTATGAGTTCCTTTTTCCAGATTTCCTTTAACTAAAGTCTTTATGAGTTGTCCTTTAATATTATAGATATTCAAGTTATACGGATGAGTTATATCGTTAACGATAAACTGGATATTAGTTGAAGGATTGAAAGGATTGGGAGAATTTTGTAATAATGTGAATTTGGAGATTGAAGGAATGACAGGATCATTAATAGCTGTAGTTTCGTTGGATAGTTTCTGAGCATAAAGTCCCAGTATTTCTGTTTTACCGCTAGATCTTCCATCAGCCCAAATGACATAGGCTTCATTATTAATAATAGCTATTTTAGGATTGTATTGATTCTTTTTCGCATCACAGATGATATATCCACCGCTATCATCACCTACTATAGTCCCATTGCTGTTGATATATTTATAATTTATATTTGATTCATCTGTAATAAGGTTATAAAAGTCTGTCCAGGTTATAACCATACCACCATTGTTAAAACGAGCAAGATAAGGATTGGTTTGGGTGGAATCTTTTTGCACCACATAAATTCCAAGATTACCCCATTGAGGCACACCATCAAGAGAATACTTTTGTGCTATAATGTCACCCATACCGCCTATATTTTCTGTCCAGGCAAAAACTATATCATTTCGTAATAAGGGATTGTCTGCAATGGTTGCATAGGACTGTTCTCTACCATAATCAGCAAGATTGACTCCCAGTGGATCCCATAGCCTTTCGCCATTAGGAGATATATGTTGACCGTAATAGTTTTCAATGGAATCGCTACGCTGATCTCCCCACATACAAAAGATTCCTTCATCAGTCAGAGTAGAAATAAGGTTTCCTTGATTGCAATCCTCAATATAAGTAGGATAAGTGGAAATCTGTAATCCAGAATCAGGCCAGCCTTGAGCAGTTTCACCGGATGCTTCAACTTTTTTAGCAAACACACTTTTAGTATAATCTACTAAATTAGCATCTTGCCAGCTGTAATAGTTTTCTTTAAGGTCATATAGGGTGCATTCATGATAATTAAAGTCCTGTTCTGGATAGTAGGAAATCTTTATTCCATCAGGACCCCATTGTTTTTGTTCGTTTTGAATCATTTGACCATATACATAGAAGCGATATATTCCGCCAATATTATCATAATTACTCCATCCTATATAAACCTGGTTTTGATCAGCTTTATAAGATACACGCGGTTCTTTTTGTTCTATCGGTGTGCTTTCTGTAAGTGGTATCCCATAATCTCCCCACAGCCTATTGCCATTAGCATCTAGATGTTGTAGATATATTTTGGGACTTTCATCACGAGCATCTACCCAGGCTATCACAATGCTATCATCAGATAAAACAGTAGCTGCTGGAGAGGATTGATTAGCTCCAGTGTTAAGAGTTACAGGCTGTCCATTAAGTTCTAAATCAACCGAGCCATCTGGATTTAGAAATTGACAAAAGATTCGGTAACCCATATTGGCAAATCTGGTATCCTGCCAGATAATAACGACATCCTGACTACGCGGAAGGATGAGATAATTGTCCAGAGGTGTATCCCCACTCAATCCCCAAAACACTAATTGTCCATTTTCGGATAATTGAGCAACTCCTTGAGAATTATATACTTGATAGTATAGACCAACACTTCCATTTCGCATATCCATCCAATTGATAAAAACCATATCATTGCTAATTTTAATTAGAGCACTATTTTGCTGATTTGCTGCATTACAGATAGGTTGACCATTAGCTGTCCATAATGCCGTTCCTGTAGCTGAAAGATGCTGACCATATATGTCATCATTAGGAGTATCTCCATTGCGTAAATCATCCCAAACCATATAACAACCGCCATTACTATCTGAAGCAAGACGGACTTCACTTTGAGCAAATTCTGCCACACACAAAGGTTCACCATCAGGATTCCACATCAGATTCCCAGAAGCACTAATTTTTTGAGCGAAAAGGTCGGTATAGAAACCATCCAATCTTTTATCTTCCCAAACAATAATCACAGCATTGTCACTGGTAGCAACAATTCTTGGGTTCAATTGAGGAGCAAAGTTTTCTGTTCCTGAATCGCCAAAGACAATAAATGGATCCTGCCAGAGAATATTACCATCAAGGTCAATTTTTTGAGCATAGATATCGGGATCTTCACTGCGTTGATCTTCCCATACAAATACAAATTCTCCATTGGTTAATTTTGCCATTCGTACTTTTCCTTGATTTCCCGTAGCATTACTGAGGATTGTAGGTTGTTGCCAAGCCATAGTTCCATCAGGAAGGAAACGTTTAGCAAATATATCTTCCGCATCAGAAAAAGAATAGGTGTAAGCAATAATAAATCCACCTTGTCCATCAGGCAGCATTGTGTTCTGCTCTTCATCACCAATATCATTGGCAATAGGAATACCATTGGTTTGCCAGAGAGGTGTTCCAGAAGAATTTAAATGCTGACCATAAAGGTCTTTACCTGGATTACGGAAATCAACCCATATAATATATACACCACCTTCATTATCAGCTTCCATATTAAGAGAAATTTGTATATTGGAATAGGTGCAGACAGGCACACCACCTGTTTGCCATAATAATTGACCCTCAGCATTTATTTTTTGGGCATAAACATTACCATCCAGGTCATCCGAAAAATCAATCCAGGCTATTACAAAATTATTATCTGAGGTCATAGTTATCACTGGGTCTTCTTGACGGTCTGGTTTTCCATCAATTAAGAGAGGTTCACCCCATACTGCATTACCTTGAGCATCAACTTTTTGTGCCCAGAGGTCACGTTCTCCAAGCTTTGTATCACTCCAAACATAGATTGCGCAACCATCTGTCGTTTGTGTGCCAGTACGAAACCATTCAATGTTGACACCTTGACGGATCGGGATAGCCTCCTGCCAGAGCAGTTCTGCTGATAGATTAAAAATTAATCCAATAAGCAGGAGAAAGAAAATTGACTTTTTCACAAGTAACTCCTTTAGATTTATATATCAACATAATTTTTATACACCATAATTATAGGATGCAATTTCCTTTCCAAAGAAGGAACATAAAGTTAAGTAACATTAACGAGAATAAACCGTTCTACCGGCTATAACTGTTTCCATTACAGGAAATTCATAGCCATAGAAACATAAAGCTGAAACCAAACTATCTACCGGAATAGGTTCAGGAGGTAATTTTAGAAAACAGAGGTCTGCCTCTTTGCCTAAATCCAAAGAGCCAATTTTATCCTGGCAACCTAATAGGATTGCATTACCTAAAGTAATATGATAGAAAAGGCGTTCAGGAGAAAGAGAAAAAACACTTTGTCTATAGTTTACCATCTTAGAATGATAAAGCATATTCAAAGTGGTGCCAGCCGCAACATCACTTCCCACACCTATATTAAGATTTCTGGAATATAGAGCTTCATAATTGAATTCACCACTTTTAAGAAAGAAATTTGAATCTGGACAATGAGCTATACAAGAATCATATTTTGCTAAGGTATCCATTTCTGCACTAGATAGATGAATACAATGGGCAAGAATAGTTTTAGGAGTTAATAATCCGACATTTTCATAGACTTGAGTATAAGTATCAACTCCGAATAATTGGAGAACATTGGCTATTTCAATTTGATTTTCTGAAAGATGAGTCTGTATCCAGGCAGAATTATCTTGAGCAAAGCGGGCAATCTTTTCCATTAAGATAACAGAACAGGAGAGAGCAAAACGAGGAGAGAAAATATAATCCAAAAGAGTGCTAGCATTATGATATTTATAGTATAATTCCAGGCTTTTTTGATAAGCATAGTCGGTGCTTTGAACCAATTCCGAATTTACATTTTGATCCATTAAAGTCATTCCTATCCAGGCACGAGCACCATATTTTTTTGCTACAGAAAAAGCAATTTCACAAGCTTGAGGATAGGGAGCAGTATAGATTACAGAAGTAGTAGTTCCTGCTGCGAAAAGAGCCTGAAAGAAATCCTCAGCTATTTTTTCTGCAAAGTCCGGATTTTGAGAAAGAGCTTCTTCCGGAAAGACATTTTTTTCTAACCAGAAAAGTAGTGAAGGTTCATATCTTCCTCTTATCCAATATTGGGATAAATGAGTGTGAATATCAATCAAACCAGGAATACAAATCTCATCCAAGCGTTCTTCACAATCTAAATCTTTTCCGGCTTGATAAGGATGTATATAATTAAATATACCATCGTCCCATGCAATTACATAGTCAAGTCCAATAAAAGTATGGTCTTGATCAATAGGATTGATAATATTAGTTCTTATCTTTCGCATAATCCACTCTTTCTATGAATAAAACTGTGGCATTTCCTAGACCAAAGTGCAGTTCCTGAGCATTTTGTGAAGTTGTTCCTTTAGCCGAAGCTAATTCTCTTATTAAAGTTCTTTTTTTTCCGTCAGCATCCTCTAAAATTAATTTTACTCTGGTCCCATAAGCAGGTGAAGCAGGAAACTGGCTGAATAGTGTAGGTTTATCTATTAAAATAATTTTATCGTTCTGCCAGACTGGTTTTATGAAAAGAGATTTATTAACCGTTTGAGTTTTATTCAACAGGATTTTATCACCACTACTACTAGCTACTACCAGATCAATTAATCCATCTCTATTAAGGTCTGCAGTAGCATTACCCCAGCCATTATAAACTCTTGCTCCAGCCAGAAAAGTAATATCAGTAAATGTTCCATCTCCATTGTTTCTAAATAGATAGGAACGTTCATTTTCATATATAGAGGTGATAAATAAATCCAGATAGCCATCGTTATCTGCATCCAACCAGAGAGGGTCGGAATGACATTCATCATAAGTGATATTAGCTAATTTAGTTATATCTGTAAATTGCCAGAACCAGATAGTGTCCGATTCAATTTTTCTATATCTAAGTCCGTCATTTCTTAATAGTTGACTGATATCAGAAAATTCTATGAAGCGAGGATGAGCAAGGTTAGCAACAAACAAATCTAAATCCCCATCATTATCAAAATCGCCCCAATCTGCTCCAATACTATGTCCATAATAACCATCTTTATAATGTCCAGCTAAGTCATAAAGAGCTGCCACATCCACAAAGATTGAATCTTTCTGGTCCCAACAAAAGTTTCTGTTTAATCTATAGTTTGTCACCAGAATTTCTTGTTTTCCATCATTATCAAAATCGGAAGGTGCAACACCTCTTCCAGCTAGTCCTGGATTATCTGTATATTTTGGAGTACGAAATCCAAGCTTTTGGCTCTTATCGCTAAAATAACCGTGGTCATTGTACCAGAAGCAATCAGGATAGCCACTTCTAATATTCCATTGTTCATAATTTGCACAATACAGACTGGGATAACCTTTCCCCTCAATATCTATCCAAGCAGCACCTTCAGTAGGATAGTGGTCATCTATATCTCCTGCCCTTTCGTTGACTTTAACAAAGCGAAGTCCTTCTTGATTTTTCATTAAAGACTCACCGTTACCTTCAGCATCGTGGGATATAGTAACAAAATCTAGATAACCATCTCTATTGAAATCAGCCCATAAAGCTCCGTTAGAGCGTAGATTGGCTACATTCATAGTATCACTTACATCTGTAAAACCTTGTCCAAAATCATTATGCCAAAGAGAATGACCATCAAATAAGAGGTCATTATAACCGTCATTATCATAATCTCCGATAGCAATTCGGGAATAGTGTTTATCAGGAAAAGGATACTCCTCAAAGATTACACCATCATAATTCATTAATTCACGCAGCCAAGAATAAAGTTCTTTATCTATCTTTAGTTTATTTTTAATAATCTCCAGGTCGTGTAGACAGGAACCATCATATTTTTTGCGGGGTGAACCATAGATCAAAGCGGTAGTATATTCATCCGCTGCCATTTTTAGATATTTATCTTGATTAATTAATGCATAGATTCTCCCTTTCCAGTAATGTAATTCAGCTAGTTCTCCTTGATCGTTATTATCAAATCTTATTAAAGAGATCTCATTTACAAGTTGCTGGAAAGAGTTATCAGGTTCATTTATAAGGGCACAAAGATTTTCTTCATCTCCATAAAGATTCAATTGCGAAAGTAAACTATAATATAGTGCCTTCACCCGAGTTAATAGAAGCCGATTACGCCATTGTTCTGGAGTATAAAGTTCATAAACGATGCGAATTTCTTCCTCGGAAGAATAATCTTTTAAAGCAGAATCAAGCATATAAATAGCTTGATTAAGAATTATGCAGTTAGAAGAAAGTTCTTGATTTCTACGATAATCCGGACTTAAAGTGTAAAGAGAAGAAATGTATAGACATTCAGCAGAACGATATCCTTCCTCTTGAATATATTTGTGCATCATATCATATTGACCAAGTCTTAAGTGATGGTATAATTTGTAAAAATAGGTTGCCTGAGTCCATTTTGAAAGCGGAAAATGATGTTCAAAACGATTAATCATTGCTAGAGCTAAAGAATCGGAATATTCTATACTGATTTCATCAATCCAACTTCTTGCTATATTCTCAATTATTTGATTGTATCCTCTTAACTGGAGAATCTGCTCTAAGAAATCATCTTGATTGATTTTCCCAAAATAATAATCTAGAGTGATTTTATCCTCAGGAAGAGAAAAAGTCTGAAGTAGCTTTGTATACATTTCTTCTATTTGCTGATTATCCAATTCTAATATATCTGCAACATTTATCCATCTGAGAGCATATTCCAATTGACGATACTTTAAAGCCAAGGTTTCATTGCACTTAAGTGCAAGTTCGGGTTTTTCAGCTCTCTGACTGTATTCCAGAAGAAGACTTAGCTCTTCCTTATCTCCTTCTAACCAATTTTGCCAGGAAGGACTATACTTTTCGATAAGATAGAATTGCTCAGTATCCATCAGCCATCTAAAATCTTCTTGAGTAATAGCAAATAATAAGCTAAATGATAGAAAACAAATTATCCAAAACCATTTCATTTTTTCTCCAGTTGTGATATAATTTCTTCCATTTCAGAAGCACTAAAGTGCCATACCGTATTACAGAATTGACACACAGGATCAATACCCTCTCTCATTTCTTTTAATTCTTCCAGGCTTAAAAGTTTTAAAGCAGCGGCAAATCTTTCTTTGGAACAATAACAACGATATCTAATACCGTGAGCAGGATACAGTTTTAGACCTCCTTCTTTAAATACAAAACGATGCAATATTTCGGGTAGATATAATCCCATATCCATTAAATCAGAAAGATTGGGCATATGATTGATATTATCAATTATACGGTCTGCATTTAATAAGTCAGCAGAGGGTAATTGTTGAATGATAAATCCACCTGCAGCACGAACCTTAGCATCTTTATCAATTAGTACTCCTAAATTAACTGCAGTTGGTATCTGTTCAGATTGTTCAAAGTAATGTGCAAGATTCTGAGCTACATCTCCTTCAATCAATGGAGTTAAACCTTTTGTAGGTTTGTCACCAGGATAATATTTAATAACTGTAAGAGTGCCATTACCCAGATACTTAACGGGATGAAAATTTTCCTGTAGGTCTTCAAGCCAGAATTTAGGCTCAAAAGCATAACCTCTAACATCACCTTGATTATTACAGATAACTAGGGCACCTTTTAAAGGTCCAACGCCGTCCAAACGCAATGTAACCTCTGCTCCTTCATCTTTCAAATCTAAACTAAGCATTGCCACAGCAGAAATCATTTTACCCATTAATATAGTGTTAATAGGTGAGAGGTCATGTATGTCTCTTGCTGCTTGAACTGTGTCTGTAGAGTTTACTGCTAAAACTCGGAATTGACCATTTAAAGCCATTCCTCTCCAGAGATAATCACTTTCCTTCATCAGACATCCAATTAGTTGTAATTTGTGTTCCTGGATAATATAAACTGAGAATATTCCAGTAAGATTTCCCTTCTCTTGCCATTCTTAAAGCTCCAGATTGACACATTCCAACACCATGTCCATATCCTTTACCTTTAAGACTTAGGGTTCTATCCGGAATTATCTCCACTTTACCATTTCTATTTGAGTTATACTTTCCGTCAATATAGAAAAAAGAAGAACGTAGAGCACCAAATATTTCTCTTATTTTTGCTTCGCCTATTATCTGTACCCGTTTCGAACCGTAAAAACTCATATCAATGATTCTTCCAGAAACACTGCGTTGGTTTATAACAATCTTATCAATATCATTCATTCCTAGATTATTAGCTAATTTTTTGCGAGAAATGGTATGACTCCAGCTCATTCCTGCTTTTTCCCAGGAGCTCATTAGTGGATCTATAGTATTTTTATCTATCCATTGTCTGGCTTGTTTTTCTTGGGTTAAATCCAAACTATCAACTCCTTCTACACAAGGTACTCCTAATAAATGGGGAAGAGGTTGACTATTCCATATTTGATGAGCTGCATCAGTGTGTCCTCCACAATTACTATGATAAGGAGTATCTGCTAGCTTTCCATTTATAGTTAATATTTGGTCGGAAGTACTATCTACTGCAGATTGGATATTAGGATTGATTAAATATTTTCCTTTATAAACCTGACAATGAGTTGAATTACACAGGTCATATCCATCATTTTTGTGTCGGTTAAATGTTAAAAGTGCAATAGAATGAGTTCTGGCTGTTACTGCTTGAGCCTTCAAAGCCTCTATAGGTGCATTACTCCCTATTTCATAAGGAATAACACCTGCCACATAATCTTCTAAATATATTAGCTGAGTGAGCACCAATTTATTATCAATTTCTTTTAAATAAAATTCTCCACTATAGGTTTCTCTATGATGATTAATTATTAAAGGTAAGTTGCTTTGTATTCTGAGAGGCGTTTCCAGATAATATTTTTCTTTTTTAGATGTAGTTATTTTAACGATAGATCCCACAATAGGTATATATTGCACCATATTATCCGGAATATTATGTTCTCGTGCATAAGCTAAAGCAACTTCACGACTCACAAAAGTGGTATCAGCATAAATTAAATTTTCTTGCCTCAGCATTAAATAATTATCTGACCATTCAAATGATTCTTGAAGTATGCCCCGTGAATCGTCGTTCCAGGGTTCGTTCCTTAATAGAATACCCCAGCAAGATTGTTTATCTGTATTTGCTAGCTCTATATCCAAGTTTCCAGTCATTTTTCTACAAACAGGTAAATCTGTTTCATATATGTTTATAGAAGTTTCTGAAACAGTTTCCGGTTCTGGTTGTAAGGTTATGTATTTAGCAGTTTCTATTAAAACTTCTATATAAAGTTTTCCATTTCTGATTTCTGCGGCTTTTAAGCTAGGGACTAAATTCAGTACGGAGATTAAAAGTAATACTTTAACTAATGTTTTATATCCCATTGATATTTAAGATAGTTGCTATTTAACAACAGAACCAGGAGGGGTATATTTTTCTGGAACTACTAAAATCAGATTATCCTCAGATTCAATAGCTAAAATCATACCCTGAGATTTTATACCTCTAATCGTGCGTGGCTCAAGATTTACTAGCATTAAGACCTGTTTACCGGGTAAGTTTTCTGGCTTATAATGTTCTGCAATTCCAGCAATCAGTTCTCTTTCCTCATTGCCAATATCTACTTTAAGATGCAGAAGTTTATCAGTTTTAGGGACTTTTTGAGCAGAGAGAATTGTTGCTACACGAATATCTACTTTAGCAAATTCATCGTAGCTGATAAATTCTTTTATCGGGATTTGATTTATTTTTGAGGAATTAAGTTTAGCATTTTGCTTCAATCTTTGAATTTCATCTTCAATAATGGAATCATCCAGTTTAAAAAACAGAGGCTCTATTTTTTCTAATTTATATTCAATATTCAAATCTATATTTTCCCATTCCGAAACAGCTTCCAGACCCATCATTTTTCGGAGTTTATTCATACTTTTCGGCATTACAGGATATAATGCTACTGAAACCAGATGTAAAATAGTAAGACAAACATATAATGTTTCTTGAACAGATAGAGGATTATTTTTAATTTCTGCCCAGGGTTTGCGTTCGTCAAAATAGCGATTTCCTAATCTAGCTAAATCCATAGTCAGTTTAGCATTCCATTTAACCTGATAGTTTTTATATCCTTCATCTATTTGTCTATAAAGAGACTGTGCCTCTTCAAGTACCTTTTTACTGTTATCAGTTAGTTCAATAGGTTTTATATATCCATCAAAGTGTTTATTAATTAGAGTGAACACCCTATTTGCCAGATTGCCTAGAACATCGTTTAATTCTCTATTAACTTTTTGCTGAAATTCAGAGAAGGAGAAGTCACTATCATTTTTTTCTGGTGCTATACAGGCAAGATAATAGCGAAGATATTCTGCTGGGAATTTTTCCACAAATTCATCAATCCAGATAGCCCAATTTTTGCTAGTAGAAATCTTTTTACCTTCCAGATTCATAAACTCGTTTGCTGGTATATCATAAGGCAAACAGTAAGTTTTATCCTGACCCATAAGCATTGCAGGCCAGATGAGAGCGTGAAAGATAATATTGTCCTTACCAATAAAATGTATCAATCGGGTTTCAGGATCAAGCCAATAATCTTTCCAGCGTTCGGGGTTTCCAATCTTTTCAGCCCATTCCTGAGTGGAAGAAATATATCCTATAGGTGCTTCAAACCATACATATAGCACTTTTCCTTCAGTATCTTCTAGAGGAACTGGAACTCCCCAGTTCAAATCCCGAGTGATAGGTCTTTCCACCAGACCCTGTTCCAGAAGATTAAGCATAAAATTCCGGACATTCTCTTTCCAGTAATCTTTTTTACCAATCCAATCTGTTAGTTGCGTTTTAAAGTTGTTCAATTGAAAATACCAGTGAGTGGTTTCCTTGATTATAGGTGTATTTCCACAAATCTTACAGCGAGGTTCTATTAAAGTAGTAGTTTCATAAATTTGTCCACAGGCTTCACATTGATCACCTCTTGCACCAGTGGCATTACAGCGAGGACAGATTCCTTCTACATAACGGTCAGGAAGAAATCTATGGTCAGTTTCACAGTAGAACTGTTTAGTTTTTCGGGGAAGGATGTGTCCCTTGTTATATAAAGTTAAAAAGAATTCCTGGGACAATTTATAATGTCCGGGTCTTGCAGTTCCGGAAAAGTTATCAAATTCTATTTCCATAGCATCAAAGGCATTTTTTATAGCTTCGTGATAGCGTTGAACTAGCTCTTGTGGGCTAACTCCTTCCTTATCTGCAGCAATAGAGATAGGTGTTCCATGCTCATCTGTTCCACAGATATATACTACATCTTCTTTATGTAATTTTAACCAGCGGACAAAGATATCGGCTGGTAAATATGCTCCTGCTATATGTCCTATATGCAATCTTCCATTAGCATAGGGTAAAGCACTAGTTACCAAATATTTCATTTTTCACTTCCGATAAAGGCAGAATGAAGAGTGCAGACACAATCTTTAACTTCAGAGCTTGGAAGCATTAACTCTATTGTCTTCTCGCTATGCTGAATGCGTTTGATATGGAAAGGGTGACAAAGCGTGAGAGTTTCAGCTAAAAAGCTTGGATCAAGATTTATTCCTAGACCGACCAGAGTTACATAACCGATTCCAGTTTCAGTTTTAAGAATGGATATTTCGTTTTGGTTTAGAAGATAACGGATTTCTTTATCATATTTGTCTTCTATGATTAACTCTATTTGTTGATCTGTTACTGTATATTTGAAAATTTCCCAGTTCCAGTTTTTTAATAAATGAATGCTTTTTTCCGTTTCCGGTAAAATGTAGCTTATAAGGTTTTCTTTATGCGCAATAGCAGTTATGTGTCTTTCTTCCATATCTTCCTCTTTAAAACTTTTTTCGTTAACCAACATTGTGCCTGGAGCAAAAGTAAAGGAACTCTTTACTTCTACAGGGATATTATATTTATAGGCAAATTCCACTGCTCTAGAGTGAATTACCTTGAAACCATTATAACTCAAAGCTAATATCTGAGAATAATCCAAAGCAGGAATTAATTTTGCATCTGGAACTATCCTAGGATCGGCTGTATAGATGCCATCAACATCAGTATAGATTTCACATTTATTTGCTTGAAGATAACAAGCTAATGCTACAGCAGAAGTATCTGAACCACCTCTTCCTAAAGTAGTAATTTCTTTTTTCTGACTGACACCTTGAAATCCTGCTACAATAACTATTTTTCCTTTTTCCAATTCCTCTTTGATTCTGAAGGCATTTACATTCAAAATCCGGGCATTGCCATGCCTTTCATCAGTTATAATTCCACTTTGAGAACCAGTGAAAGAGATTGAGGAATAACCTTCTTCCTGTAATGCTAAAGAAAGAAGGGACATACTTATCCTTTCTCCAGCGGTTAGTAGCATATCCAATTCTCTTCGGGAAGGATGTTCACTTATTTGATATGCCAGATTTATTAGTTCATCAGTAGTTTTTGCCATTGCAGAAACTATTAAGACTAATGAATCACCTTTTCCTGCTTCTAATGCAATTCTGTGAGCAATATTGCATATCAAATCTATACTTCCCAGAGAAGTACCACCAAATTTCTTTACAATAATAGCCATAATCTTTTCTTAAATCCATAAACCAGCCTCTTGTCAAGATTTTTCTTATCAGATTATATCTCTAAATTACATCTAGTCCAAG
>Ga0265294_10000259_pt1 | contig 69300 bp, 62 predicted proteins | sample MunlanPumphouse3_FD_192504 | JGI IMG/M metagenome (GOLD analysis project Ga0265294, IMG submission 192504) | Groundwater microbial communities from a municipal landfill in Southern Ontario, Canada - Pumphouse #3 | ecosystem: Environmental > Aquatic > Deep subsurface > Groundwater | place...
GCTGACGAAAACGATAAGGTGGATTACAACTTGTTCTATCCAAACAAACCATTGCACTCCGTTAAAGTTATTAAAATTCACGGCTAACAGATCAAGAATTACTATAAGAACCACCCAGGTGATTATGGCCCCAATTTTGGCCACTGAGATGAACTTTGCCGGAAATCCTTTTATCCAAAGTGAAGTAAGTAGCACAAGTCCTCCGACAAGGAGAATTATCGATACAATGTTCCTGATCAAATCTCTGTTTCCGCCACCCAAAATTCTAGCAAGCTCCCCAGCGAAATCTCCACTAAGACCGCGACTTGTGGAAAACCCGATAAGCCCCATAGTAATAAACAGTAAACTAACAAGCATCTGTACCGTGCGTAAAGATGTGAGCATGTTCAGTGAATAATCTTTTCTGGCCATTCTAGACCTCCTCTTATACTATTTTCTCGTGCGTATGACGAAAGGTTCGTTCATTTGATCTTTGGGTCGCATCGCTTTTAATAGATTGCAATATTTTTCTATAAAATGATATAGATCATACGAGACCCTCTACATATAGCGTGAAGTGGAATAACATTAGCAGATACTTAGAGGAACACTCGATACAAAATGTTACAGCTGTTTAGCTATTGGGAGAGTTCATGGGAGAATCTGACTGTTCTGGTATCCTGTTCAATTCCAGTTTTTGTGGAAAGCAGATCATAGAGTTCAGGCCGCCGTGTTTTCATCCATCGCCTTCCAGTACTGGAAGAAAAGTAGGTAGGATCGAGCTCAGCAATGACCATATCATTCTCTATAGCCTTTGATTCAACTAGAATCTCTCCATAGGGGTCTAAAATCATAGCATTACCCGTACGGACTTCATTATCGTCTCGACCAACTCCATTACTGAAAATGAGGAACATGCCATTGTCATGGGCACGTGCTGGTAACCAACGCATTAGCCATCCTCTTCCTTTCGGGCCTTGAAATTCGGCTCTCAACTCATCCTCTCTACTTGATCGCTCCTCCCACAGGGTGACATCGACGGGCTTCATTCCCTGCGGGCTTGCCGAATCGCAACCTCCTGTCTGGTGCGGCGCAAGCAGAACTTCCGCTCCCATTAATGCTGTGATACGGGCATTCTCCCCAATATTATTGTCATAACAGGTCAGTATGCCTATTCTCACTCCGTGTGGGGTATCAAAAACAGTATAAGAATCTCCGCTATTCATATAAGCACTGATGAAAGTATGTAATTTCCGGTGAAAATGAACAGTGCCGTCTTGGAGAGCTACTACATAGGTATTATATAAAATACCTTCCTCTGTGACTTCGATAAGCCCAGCGCCGATGGTCATATTGTATTTGGTAGCAAGATCAACCAATACCTTGGTTGAAGGTCCTGATGGCACGGGTTCGGCCAATTGGCGAACTTCTTGTTCTTTCAGGTTGCGTACATGCCAGTACCCGGTGATGCACATTTCTGGAAAGACGATGAGATCCACTTTACTCGTGGCTGCTTGCTCTACAAACGAGACGATGGTTTTTAGATTCCCACTTTTATTTCCTGGATCATGTTGAAACTGGACACTAGCTACTTTGATATGCTTCATATGGCGACTCCTATTAATAGTCAATATTAATACTTTGCAAGCTACTACATCAACAAAAATACTGTTTTCAGCGATGGTGAAGGCAACTCTCTATAACCTACATACTCCACCCAAAGGGGATCGCTCTTATTCTCGCTGATGTGGACCTTCGAAGGTCCAACAAGGGCGATTATATCATAGCGAAAAGCCCTTGTCTTGCACTAAAATCTGGAGCGATCATGTCAAAAATCATCTCTTAGCTGACATATATCATCCTATCTTTCTCTTGAAATAGTTCAGATTTTCTAACTACGTTTCATCTGCAGGTTTTATGTGAATGCTAGTGAACACTGAGTGTAAAGTTACTCTTGATGATATTTCAAAGAATCTTAGTTGAGGTACCATTTCCACAGATCAGAGAACTTCAGATCAATAACGGGCAACCCGATGAGAGCGGTTTTAACTCTCACACCTCATGATACCAGCGTGTTGATTAAAGTGAGCCCTCATGTCAAGACAACTGTCGGTTAAGCTTTAAGTGGGTACTCAGGCTGTCTCTCTTTCAGTTTTGATGTTTTCTTTGGTGGAAAAATACTTCATGTTGGGAGTTATGTATTCCAAACTTTGATGTCTCCTGCCGCCATTATAGAAAACCCAGTAATCATCTACTGCTTCCTTCAACTCTTCCACACTTTGGAAGTCATGAAGGAAAAACATTTCAAATTTTAAACTTTTCCAAGATCTCTCAGTCCAAATGTTATCTTTTGCTCGTCCTACCCCATTCATACTAAATTTAATGTTAAATGTGTCCTTTACTAACGTAACAAACTCATCGCTAGTAAATTGGCTTCCTTGATCGGAATTCAGGATTTCCGGTGCCCCATATCGCTCCACAGCTTCGATTAGACATGCTTTACAGAAGGATGTATCCATGGTGTTGCTCAGCCTCCAAGTCAGTATTTTTCTGCTGTAGACGTCCATAATGGCTACCAGATACATCATACCCTGGGGTAATTTCAAATAAGTAATATCGGTACTCCAAACTTGATTAGGGCGGTTAATTTCCATTCCTTTTAGCAGATAGGGGAATGTATGGTTCCCTTTTCTGGGGGCAGAGAGGTTAGGCTTGGGAGTCATTGCCTTGAGCCCTGCATTACGCATCATAGTGCGGATCTGCTTCAAGGAAGCCCCCGGTAGTACATCCTTTACATATTCAGTAATCCTTCGATATCCAAAAAAAGGGTTTTTAATCCACACAGCGACAATACAGAGCATCAGACGCTGAGCATAGCTCGCTTCAGGGGCATAAGCGATAAATGCAGCATACGTTGCCTGGAGGTCTTTCAGTACGAAGTCCTCTAAGGAATCTCTGTTATCTTTACCACGGCAATCAGGTTTTGTGCGATTATCTCCAACCTGCACTTTTTGAATCATTTCCACCATGAATTCAGAAGTTTTCCTTGACTCTCTGGCCTTTTCTGCAGGCTTTGAGCATGTCCGACGTTGCCACCCTAGGCGCTTCCAACGATAATAATTACTCCGTTTTACTCGCCAAAGGCGGCATTGTTCACTTACCGAAAGTTTAATTTCGATACCTTCATAGAACCTTACAAATCCTCTAGGTTCAATGTATCGGGAACGGTTGAATTCATCTCCCGGTGCTTTTTTTTTAGAAACTCAATCTCTACTGCTTGTTTACCCAACTTGCGAAGCATATTATCGGACAACTCTTTTCGAGCTTGTTCGTCCTTTGCAGCCTTCTTGCCACGCTGACTTTTGAGACCCTCAGTGCCAGCATTAATAAATGCATCCTTCCAATTAGTCACCATATTAGGATGAATATTGTACTCTTGAGCAATCTGAGAAATTGTTTTCTGCCCCTGTAGCGCTTCCAAGGCCACTTTTGCCTTCAATTCATTGCTGAATGTCCTTCGTTTTCTGCCCATACTGATATGATACCTCCAAATCAGCTATTCGGACAACCAGCTCCACCTTAAACTTTGTGCCAACCTGTCTCAGTTTCTGGGCTCATTATACACCTTTAATCCCCACACTTTTGTCGCATTGCTCATCATTGTACGAGAGCCAGTGGCGAAATACAAGCAATAATAGCGATAAACATTGTCTGATACATTCAATGTAGAGAGAAAACAGTAGGCTTGTGGTGAGAGCCTACTGTTGTGTTGGGTCCTATTGGGCAGTTTGGGCTAAGGTGATGGCGCTGGTTATAACAATATCTTCGATACTACAGCCCCGCGATAGATCACTTACTGGTCGAGCAAACCCTTGCAGGATTGGACCATAGGCTTCTGCTCCGGCTAGCCGTTGGACCAGTTTATAGCCAATGTTTCCGGCCTGAAGATCGGGAAATACCAAGACATTGGCTTTACCGGCCACAGGCGAGGAGGGGGCTTTGCTTTGGGCTACAGAGCTAATGATGGCTGCATCGAGTTGCATTTCACCATCGACAAGTAAATCAGGACGTTTTTCCTGGAGCAATCTAACTGCAGTAGCTACTTTGTCAACTAAGGGTCCTTTGGCTGAACCTTTGGTCGAATAAGAGAGTAGAGCAACCACAGGCTCAGCACCAAGGTAGACCCGACAAGATTCTGCCGATTCTTCGGCGATTTCAGCTAGTTGTTCGGCAGTGGGTTCTGGGATGGTTGCACAATCACTAAAAATGAATGAACCATTAACTCCTAGCTCTTTTTTATCGGTAGCCATCACGAAACACGAAGAAGCACTCTTGATCCCTGGTTTAGTCTTAATAATATGAAAAGATGCTACGAGGACTTTGCCCGTGGTATTTTCAGCTCCAGCAACCATAGCATCGGCATCCTGCATTCGGACCATCATTGCCCCATAGCGTAATTGATCACCTATTCCGGCATAAGCTTCCACTTCAGTCATTCCTTTGTGTTTACGTAATGCATAGTATTCATCAGCATATTTTTGACGTAAGGGGGAGGTTTCTGGGTCAATTACCATGATGCCCTGCAAGGAGACACCAACTTCCTTAGCGGTTGCTTCCACCGCTTTTTGACTCCCTAGCACAGTGACTTTAGCCGCTATTTTCTCGTCAACAATACGCCGGGCTGCAGCTAATGTGCGTGGTTCGGTCCCCTCGGGCAAAACGAGATTTTTCTGCAGCTCTATGGCCTTTTTTTTCATGTTTTCTGCAAATGTCATCTATAACTCCTATTGGATATATTATCGCACTAAGGATATCACAATGAGAGAGACAATTAAATAGCCCTGGTGGTCCGATTGTATGGGAATCCAATTATGTGCTACTATGCCGGCATGAATGTCGGTATATATGGATTAGGTCGATTTGGATCCTTTTGGGGAACTGAATTGTCACGATTTGTTACGGTTAAAGGGTTTAATCGCTCTCCTTTGATTTCGGTGCCAAAAGGGGTCGAACTAGTCTCTGAAGAGGAGCTGCTACAGTGTGACACTATTGTTCTGTGCGTAGCAATTTCGGCCTTAGAAAGTGTTCTCACCTCTATTAGCTCTCGGGTGCAACCTGAAACTTTGGTTATGGATACCTGTTCAGTAAAAGTCTATCCAGCGCGTATCATGCAAACAGTGTTACCAAAATCGATCAATATTATCGCAACGCACCCTATGTTTGGCCCCGATTCAGGCAAGGCTGGCATTGCCGGTCTACCGCTAGTTTTTTCGCCGATCCGCGCTACTATAAAACAAGAATTGGTTTGGAAAGATCTCTTTCATGCAATGCAATTACAGGTAATCGAGATGGATTGTGACCAGCATGATCGAGAAGCTGCTTATTCACAGGGGGTGACTCACTTTGTTGGAAGAGTTTTAGATGAACTCCAATTACAACCAACCCAATTAGCAACAGTGGGCTACCAACGACTCTTGTCTATTGTGGAACAAACCTGTAATGACCCGCTTCAGCTATTTTATGATCTACAACGGTATAACCCCTATGCCCACGCTATGCAACAAAGGCTGAAAGAAGCCCTCGATGCCGTCTTGGGAGTCTTAACAGACCACGACAGTGTCCCTCGGGAGCGAGTATGAGAGTCCTTGTCTATACTCTCGGTTGCAAGTTGAACCAATGTGAAAGTGAAGCTATTGCTGATGCTTTTGTTCATGAGGGTTTTGAGGTAGTTGCTCCGAACGCAGAAGCCGATCTTTGTATTGTAAATACCTGTACCGTCACGACCAAAGCAGAACAAAAGGCACGACGGATGATTCGTAAATTTATAGGGCAATCTTCTAATCCAGTTGTCTTAATCACTGGTTGTTATGCCCAATTGGAGCGAGAAGAGTTACAAAGCCTAGCGGAAAGAATTGTTGTTGTCTCTCTTGATGCCAAGCCCTCGTTACTTGGTCTTCCTCTTTATTTAGCCAACCACCACATAGGTGGAATTGATCTGCTCGATTCTATTGAGAAGTTTGCAGCAAGTAAAAAAGGCCATTTGACTACCTCTTTTGATTATGAGGCCGCTACTTTTTCATTTCATAGCCGTGCCTTTTTAAAAATTCAGGATGGATGTGATAATAGTTGTGCCTACTGTCGGGTAACGATAGCCCGCGGTGAGTCTAGAAGCCTCAGTGTTGAACAAGTCATAGAACGAACGTTAACTTTGCAGCAAGAGGGTTTTCGTGAAGTGGTTCTAACCGGGGTAAATATCAGTGCCTACCGAAGCGAAGGGTATGACTTAAGGGCGCTTCTCATCCGTTTATTAGAGGAACTAGGCAGTGATATCCGAATTCGACTCAGTTCTCTTGAACCTGATCGTCTAGATGAGAAATTAGTAGCAGTTTTCGCCGATCCTCGTCTTCAACCTCATTTTCACTTGCCGGTTCAATCGGGTTCGCCAGTGGTGCTACAGCGGGTAAATCGTCATTATAGTATCGAACGTTTGGCGCAAGTGATTACTATGCTACGAGAGGTCAAAGAAGATCCTTTTATTGCAGCTGACATCATTACTGGATTGCCAGGTGAGACAGATGCTGAGTTTGAAAAGACACTGACCTTTCTTAAAGCTATGGATTTCAGTCAATTACATGTTTTTCCTTTCTCGCCACGACCCCAGACAGCGCTGTTTCATGCTCAAGACCGAGTACCCGAAAGGGTTCGAGACGAGCGCGCCAAATTATTACGAAGTCTCTCTGCAATTCATTTGCGGCGTTATATGGACCGCCAGATAGGGAAAAAAGTGGAAGTGATAATTGAGGATAAACAGAAGGGAATGTGGTCTGGTTTAACTGGTAACTACTTAAAGATTGGTATAGCGGACCCTCCAGCAGAGATAAAACGAGGAGCTTTGCTCCCCGTCTATCTTGTTTTAGATCCTAAAAGTGGCTTGCCTATTGGACGATGCAGTAGCGTTTAAACGCCTGCATAAGCACTAAACCCACCATCAACAGGGATGATTACACCGGTAACAAATCCAGAAGCATTACTGTCTATGAGATATTGCACCGTACCAAGGAGATCTTGTGGTACTCCAAAGCGTCCCATTGGTGTCCCGTCAATGATCTTTTTAGATCGGGCTGTAAAATTTCCATCTTTGTCGAACAATAAATTTTTGTTTTGAGCGGTAGCAAAGAATCCTGGTGCTAAGGCATTGACCCGAATCCCTACATGAGAGAAATGGACGGCGAGCCATTCGGTGAGATTATTCACCGCTGCTTTGGCTGCTGAATATCCTAACACTTTGGTTAGCGGGTTAAATGAAGCCATAGAGGAGACGTTCAGAATGCAACAGCCCTCCCGACCGACCATATCAGTTGTAAATTCTTGGGTAGGTAAGAAAGTTCCTAAAAAGTTAAGATTGAAAACACCTTGAATAGCTTCGTCATTCAGATTAAAGAAAGAACGGAGAGCTGGATCGATCTCCTTTTCGTGGTATTCTAATGTTGTATTGGCTTCGTCTCGATTTCCACCGGCTCCATTGATGAGAATGTCACATGGTCCGAAATCTGCTAAGACTCGGGCGTGGACAGATTTTAACCCAGCTTTGTCTAACACATCGACTTGGTAAGGTTTGGCGATCCCTCCCTCAGCAACTATTTCTTCGGCAATTTTTTCTACTTTCGACAAAGTCCTATTTAATAGGGCCACTTTTCCACCAATTCGGGCAATATGGCGTGCAAATTCACTACACAGGACACCTCCTGCACCGGTTATTACGACTGTTTTGCCTGTAATGGCTTGACTCATTATGTTCCTCCTCAAGTAAGATAAGACCATAGTAGCAGTTTTTAAAGGTATGCTGAAGGGTGCAACGCAATAATTTAACCCATTTGGGTTGACCAATATTTTTTGCTATAGAGAGGCACCTTAATTTCCTTGCTTTTCAAGCTGATAATGGATATCCTTTACACTAAAGGTGAGGAACTATGGAATTAAAAACAGAATCTAATCACAACGTGAATAAAGAAGGGTTCGTGTCCGATTCGCTAAACATGGTTCAAATAGAGCGGCGGTATGAATTAGAACAGGAGATGTTACACGCAGTAAAATGGGGGAATCCCTACAAGGTGGAAGATCTTCTCGAGATGCGACGAAAGCTATTCCCTGATTTAATTTGTTGTGGGAAAGAGAGTGCTATGGAAGCACTGCGGTGTTGTAAGAATGAGTTAGTGGCTCTCAATGCGTTATGTCGATTTTCAGCACGTCTCGGAGGTGTCCAACCCCTCTATCTGCATAGTCTGGCCAATAAGTATGCGCTCATGATTGAAAATGCAGTTTCAATTGCTTACTTAAGTGATGTTTTGTATGCCCAGATAGCGATTGATTATGCTACCGCGGTACTAGAATTCTCAGTAAATAGTTACAGCCCAATGATCAAAAAGATTGTGACCTATTTAACCGTACATTTAACTGAGGATGTGCGGATTGAACAGCTCGGTAAGATGCATAATACTCACATCTCCCATATATCTCGGAAGTTTAAAAAAGAGACAGGGATGTCGATTCCAGCCTATGTTAGCAAGCAACGGGTAGGACTGGCCAAATTATACTTTGAAGATGGTCGCACTTCAATTAGGGAACTCGCCGAACTCTTAGGGTTCAATGATAGCAACTATTTTAGCAAAGTTTTTAAACGTTATGCCGGCATGACTCCAACAGAATATATTAACTCTATTCACGAACGTTAAGAGCTTCTGCTGGCTCACACTCTGTGGGCGGGAGCACCGGGGTTATTTCACGCATAATATTCTCGGGTTCTTTATTTTGGACCAGTGTGTTGGGGGGGACGTTGTGCCTAATCCAAGAGTTAGACCCGACAATGGTATTTTCCCCAATAACAATATCGCCTAATATCGTCGCATTGGCATAAACAGTAACCCGGTCTTTTAGGGTCGGGTGTCGCTTAGTGCCCCGGATTAAAGACCCCATTTCATTTTTAGGGAAGCTTAAAGCGCCTAAGGTTACCCCTTGATATATTTTGACCTGATTGCCAATTATTGTTGTTTCTCCAATAACCACCCCAGTACCGTGATCGATAAATAAGCATCTTCCGATACTAGCTCCCGGGTGAATGTCTATACCAGTTTGTTTATGGACTGTCTCACTTATCATCCGTGGCACAAGAGGAACTTTTTCTTGATACAAGAAATGGGCAATACGGTGGATTGTAAGGGCGCGTACACCAGGATACGAGATAATAGTTTCTCTAATAGAGGTAGCTGCAGGGTCTCCATCATAGGCGCTTTGAGCATCTTCTTTCATCATTTTACGTAATGAGGGTAAGGCTTTGAACAATTTATGAACAGCTTGGGAGGCAAGATTGTGGTATGGCTCTACTTTCTGGTCATCGAGATTGAGTGGATTGGTATGGTACCAAGCCCGATAGATCTGTTTTTCAAGCGATTTGCCGATCCGTTGTAGTAATGTTGACAATTCTTCTCGAATACAAGCATTCGTCAAGACTCTTCGACCACTTCTGCCTGGGAAGAATAGTTCCATAAAATCTTCTACAATGGTTTCAATTTCTAACATAGAAGGGATGGGCCTGAAGCTAATAAAACTTGCTTGGCCAAAACGATCGAAGCTTTCAAGATATTGGTCTAAATATTGAGTATATGTGCTGGGTTGGTTTTCCATTTTTCTTCGTGCTCCTTTGCATAACCATACACTAGTAGCTTTGTTTTGCTCAAGGTATCTTGAAGAGCACTTGAAATCTCCGTATGATAACACCTCTGAGGGAGAAGTTATAATGATGCAACAGATTCGTGAAACATGGAAAACTATAGTCGAGCAAGAATTGATAGCATACGCAACTGAAAAACTTGAAAGTGGTGATGCGATTCGAGAAGCTGGTCCACTCATAGTCCAAAAGCCCCCTAAAAGCGAGATGGGAGATTTAGCATTTCCTCTATTTATCTACGCTAAAGTTTTACGCACTGCTCCCCAGAAAATAGCTGAAATCCTGCGGGATAGACTTTCTGGTCGCCAAGACCTCCCAGCAGGAGAGCTCCTTGCTGCCGGTCCTTACTTGAATGTCCGCGTTGATCTCGATGCTTTAGCACAGCAGTTATATGCAGTTGTAAGTAAGCAAGGAGACTCGTATGGTACAAACTCATCACTTTCTCAAAAGCGGATAATGGTGGAGTTTAGTTGCCCTAATACCAATAAACCCCTCCATTTAGGTCATTTGCGTAATGATGCAATTGGTGAAAGTGTTTCGGCTATTTTAACGGCTAATGGAGCTCAAGTTCATAAAGTAAATCTTATTAACAACCGCGGTGTCCATATCTGTAAATCGATGTTGGCTTACCAGAAATTTGGTAATGGCGAGACTCCCCAGAGTTCTGGTATGAAGGGAGATCATCTGGTTGGAAAATATTATGTTAAATTTTCCCAGTGGGAAAAAGAGGATCCCAGTGCCACAGAGCAAGCTCAAGAGATGTTGATGCAATGGGAACAGGGAAATCCAGAAGTGTTGGCCCTATGGAAGCAAATGAACCAATGGACACTGGAAGGTTTGGCACAAACGTACGCCAATACAGGTATCTCATTCGATGCATATTATTATGAGAGTGAAACGTATATGCTGGGGAAAGATACTGTGATGCAAGGCCTTGAAAAAGGAGTTTTTTATCAAGAGGAAGATGGGTCAATCTGGATAGATTTGACCCCTATTAATTTGGATAAAAAGGTGCTCTTACGCAAAGACGGCACCTCGCTCTATATAACTCAAGATATTGGCACAGCAATTTCACGACACGCCGACTGGCCATTTGATAGTCTCATTTATGTAGTAGCAAGTGAGCAGATGTACCATTTTAAAGTGCTTTTTTATATTTTAAAGCAACTAGGTTATAGTTGGGCTGCAGATCTACATCACCTCTCGTATGGCATGGTTAATTTACCTGATGGCAAAATGAAGAGTAGGGAAGGGACTGTAGTTGATGCCGACAATTTATTTGACGAATTGACCCAGATGGCGATGAACGAGATAAAAGAGAAAGATCGTGAAGATGAGATAAAAGATGTTGGAGCTACGAGTAAAGCTATTGCTTTGGGTGCGTTAAATTATTATCTGTTACAGGTGAACCCCACCAAAGATATGGTGTTCAACCCAGCTGAATCGATCTCATTTAATGGTAATACTGGCCCCTATCTCCAATATATGGGAGCCAGGATTAGTAGTATGATGCGTAAATTCGCTGCAGTGCAGGATGAATATGAAAATATTTTGTTCGATAGTTCTCTATTGGCATTGCATGAAGAGCGAGAATTAGTTAAACTAATTGCGGTCTTTGGTGAGGCAATTGAGGAAGCTGGAAGGAATTTGAACCCTGCTATTATTTCTTCTTATTTATATGATCTTTCCCGCTTGTTCAGTAAATATTACCATGATTACCCAATTTTGCGAGCTGAAACACCACCATTGGTAAAGGCAAGAGTAACTTTGGTAACCATGGTACTCCAAGTTTTACGTAATGCGTATGCTTTGGTAGGGATTCCTTTTTTGGAGACCATGTAGGTAGAAGCGAGCAGGACTTGCCATTATTTGGCTGTTATGCTATAAGAGAGCCTGCACATTTTAGAGTAAGGATGTATATATATGTACGCACTGGTAGAGATTCTTGGCAAGCAATACAAGGCGCAAGAAGGCGCGACTTTGAAAGTAGATAAAATCAATATGGAGCCTGGTGAAGAGCTAGAGTTCGATACAATCGTCGCAATTGCCGACGGTGAAAAATCTGTCTTTGGTACCCCTTATGTAAAGGGTGCTAAGGTAGTTGCTACTTTGGGTGACGTCATCAAAGGCGATAAGATTAAAGTCTATAAGTTCCACCGCAGAAAGGGATACCGCAGAACATTAGGTCATCGCCAGAAATATTCTATGATCACGATTAAAGAGATCAAGGCGTAAGGAGATAGACAATGGCACATAAGAAAGGTGGCGGTAGTTCAAGAAACGGTCGTGATTCAAATTCACAACGTCTAGGTGTTAAAAGATTCGGTGGACAATTAGTCAAAGCCGGAGAAATTATCGTGCGCCAGCACGGCACCAAATTCCATGCGGGTGAGAACGTTGGTTGCGGAAGAGATTATACTCTTTTTGCAAAGGCAACTGGAGCAGTAGAATTTCACACTCGCAATAACCGTAAATACGTTCGTATTCACGCTTCTGAGTAAGAACGGGGCGGTAACGCCAGAGTTGATACATGTTTGGATTTTCTGATGAGACTTATATTGACGTTGCCTCCGGAAACGGAGGCAATGGTTGTGTTTCCTTCCGTCGCGAGAAGTTTGTCCCCAAAGGGGGACCAGATGGTGGCGATGGTGGTCGTGGTGGCGACGTAGTTTTTGTTGTTCGCGAAAATCTTCGCACTCTGGCCCATTTGAAAAAGGTACGATCATACAGTGCTGAAAATGGAAAAAATGGGATGGGTGCTCGCTGTTATGGGCGCGATGGTGCGGATGTTGAAATACCAGTTCCTCCCGGAACCGTTATAAAAGATGCCAATACTGGTGAAATAATCAAAGATTTAACCGATCAAGATCGCTGGGTTTTCCTTACTGGAGGCAAAGGCGGACAAGGGAACTGGCATTTTAGAACCTCAGTTCGCCAGACTCCTCGCTTTGCTCAACCAGGGCAAAGAGGTCAAAAAGTCCGTATTGGTGTTGAACTCCTCATCATTGCCGATATTGGTTTTGTCGGGTTTCCCAATGCCGGGAAATCTTCACTCTTAAATAACCTTACCAATGCCCGCACAAAAGTGGCCGGTTACCCTTTTACTACAAAAACTCCTCAGCTAGGAATGTTTCGCTATGATGATCACGATATTGTCTTAGCCGACATCCCCGGCATTATCGAGGGGGCGAGTGAAGGCGCTGGGATGGGTATTAAATTTCTGCGCCACATTTCTCGAACGGTTGGACTAGCCTTTATAATCGATGTTACTGATGAACGATGTGAAAGTGCTTACGATACTTTATGTGAAGAGTTACGATCGTATGCGCCAAGTTTATTGGAAAAACCTCATGTCGTGATTGGGACCAAAATTGATGAACCTGAAGGTAAAGAACGATTGGCCCAACTACAGAGTGCACGCCCCGACTTACTCATTCTAGGTCTTTCTAATATTTCCGGAGAAGGTATTGAGGAAGTAAAACAGGCCTTCATTCAATTGGTCGGGCAGTCGGGCAAACCCAAAGATGATGGCTTTACTACCGTTGTTGACACTGACGCAGTCTATCGGGAGCATCCATGAGAACAGCAGTGATTGGCGGAACATTCGATCCAGTCCACCTTGGGCACTTACACTTGTTGCATTCTGTTATTCAACTCACAGATTATGAACGAATAATAATAATCCCGACAGCTATTCCGCCCCATAAAGCCGATGAACCATCGGTGAGTTCTGAAGAGCGGTTAGCGATGATGGAACTAGCATTACTCGATTATCCACGGCTCTATCCCAACGATCGTTCAGCTCACGTTCTTATCGACACTTGCGAGATTAATCGTGGTGGGATTTCATATATGTTTGATACAGTAAATGAACTTTATCAACGGTATGAAATCGATGGAAAGATTGGCATGGTCATTGGAGATGATTTAGTAGCAGGTCTTCGACGATGGTACCGGTTTGAGCGATTACGTCTTTTAGTTGAGTTTATTATACTTCGCCGTGAACATGCCGAGCACTTCCCGATGTTACCTCCTGGAGTAGTTGGTACATTCTTGGAAAACCCAATTCTTGTTGATTCTTCAACTCAGGTCAGAGCGCTCCTAGCCAGCGGTAAAGCTACCGAAGCACAGCTCGCTACACTTGTTTCAAAATCGGTCATGAACTACATTATGGAACATGGACTGTATCAAACTTGAACAATACATCGCCTCTTATGTAGGGGACAAACAACGAATAAGACACCTCTATGCCACCGCGTGGCAAACTAAAGAGCTTGTGGATCGTTTTGTCCCATCTATTGATCCTGAAATGGGATACTTGGTCGGTCTTTGGCACGACGTGGCCCGTGAATGGGAAGATGATGCCCTCCTTGCTTTTTGTGAGACCCATGCTATTGCCATGAAAGAAGAAGAGCGAAAATACCCCTTGCTCCTCCATGGCCCAGTGGCGGCCTATCTTTTAGAGGAAGTTCTTTTAGAAAAAGTACCTTTGGCTTGCCAGGTTGCAATCCGGTGGCACACTTTAGGGTCGACAACGATGGGCAGACTTGGAGCAGCCCTCTACATTGCCGATTATGTGGAACCGTTACGAAACTACCTCACGTTGCAACAACGCCAAGAATTGTTAGCAAAGGACTCTCTGGAACAACTTTGTTTACAAGTTGTTTTGAACCATAAAGATCATCTGAGGGACCGTGGGAAAAAAATGGCAACCTCCACAAGTGCGCTACTAGATTTCTTAGAGATGGGAGAGGAGTTCCCTGATGCATAAATACCTGCTAGCCTTCCTAGGGATTTGCCTGGTAATGCTCTGGGGTTGTTCGGTGCCTGAGGAGCCAGAGATTTGGTATGGTGTCTCAGATCGATACGGCTTTATGCTAGCATTCGATAGAGATGGCCAGTTCTTAGTGGTGGGTGCAATTGAACTTTCGCTGCTCGATGAGTATCGTGATGCCTTAGCTAAGCATGAAATTGAGAGTAATTATTTGGGAGCCTTGCAATCACTATTTGGACAAAAAGGGAGCCACTATCTCCAAGGAACTCAAGCTAACTGGATTGCGTTGACCGAAATTCTATTAGCCCAAGAGAATGTAAGTGCTCAAAAAGTGCGACCATCTTTTCAAGCAATGGTTACCCTCGTTTTACGCTATAGTGGATACTTGCGTAAAAGTCCAGCTGTCGATACACTAGAAAAACTTATTGGCCCACAGACAACTGTGCAGACGGTAGTAGAGACCTTAGCCTTACTTGAAGAAGGTGTAGCTAAGATTCGTTTTTATGATATGAACCGTTTTTTAACGGTAGGAGAGGATCCCTTCGTCTTGCAGCAATGGATTGCCGATTGGACAAGAAATGTATTGAAAGAAGCAATACAGTAGGAGTAAAGAAGCATGATAGATGAAGCGACAAAATTATTGGCTGCTGAAATAGCCAATTTTGTCTCTGATCACAGGGGCATTGACCCGGTTGTGATAGATGTTAGTGAACACGCAGGATGGGCAGATTTTTTTATTGTGGCAACCGTCACCAGCATTGGGCACCTCAAAGGTGTCACAAAAGAGTTGTGGGGATTTCTAGCCGATAAAGGAGTGCCCGTATTGAACCGACACAAAGGTGTTGCTGGAGATGGCTGGGAGCTCATAGATTGTGATGATATCATTATTCATTTAATGAGCCAAGAATTAAGAGATTTCTATGCACTTGAAAAATTGTGGCATGCTGGTGAAAAACTCGATTTCCTAGCTTTAGTCGAGGAGCACCACAAAAAATAGTCGTTTGTGACAAAGATACCCATTAAAAAGACGCCACCTGGCGTCTTTTTAGGTTAATTTATGGAGTGAGAAGATCCTCATCAGATGCGTAATCTTGTTTCTTAATTGATTTGAACATCTGTACTAGTTTCAAAACTGTCAAAGATTTCTTCTCTTCAGCCGCCAGATCTAGAATGATTCTGCCACCATCCATCATAATTAAACGATTACCAAAATCAATTGCATGTTGCATATTATGGGTTACCATTAATGAGGTAAGATTATAACGAGCAATAAATTTGGTCGTTAAATCCATAACAATCTGCGCATTGCGCGGGTCTAAAGCCGCGGTATGTTCATCAAGAAGTAGCATTTTAGGTCGACTTAAGACAGTCATTAATAGGGTAAGTGCTTGTCGTTGTCCCCCTGAAAGAAGACCGACATTATCTTTGAGACGATCTTCTAATCCCATGGAGAGTTGATTTAGTTCTTTCCGGAATAAATCACGATTAGCACTATTTAGACTGATTCGTAATCCTTTCATCCCTTTATACAAAGCCGTAATCATATTATCTTCGATCGACATTTTAGCGGCCGTTCCAGTTGTTGGGTCTTGGAAAATACGCCCAATGGTAAAAGCTCGTTTGTACTCAGGAGTGTGTGTGACATCTTTTCCATTTAAAATTATTTTCCCACCGGTTACAGGATAACTACCTGATATTAGATTGAAAAGGGTGCTTTTACCTGAACCATTACTGCCGACGACTGTTATGAAATCACCAGCGTTGACCATGAGGTCGACATATTCAATGGCTGTTTTTTCATTGACGGTGTTGGGGTAGAAGACTTTAGAAATTTGTTCAATTTTCAACATGGTCTACCTCCTTTTGTTCAGCTACGCGGCGAGCTTTGTTTCGTCGTAATGCCTTCTTACGGGCATCCGCACTGGAGGCGGCACTACGTGTCTGAGCAATAATTAAGGAAACTATTACCAAGATACCCGTCAGTAGTTTTAAATCACTGGGAGTTAGTTTTATGTAATATCCGTAATAGCGGCCTAAGAACATAAGAGCTTTATAGATGATGGCCCCAAATATTACCCGCAAAGTAATTAAAGAAATTCTATTACTATCGAACAAAAACTCCCCAATCATGATTGCTGCTAAGCCTTGGACAACCATACCTTGTCCCAGATTGGCATCAGCGAATCCCTGATACTGGGCAAGTAATCCACCAGACAGGGCAATCAGTCCGTTAGAGAGACCCATACCAATAACTTTTAGCAATTTAGGATTGATGCCCATGCTAATAATCATTTGTTCATTGCTACCTAAGGCCCCAATGGAGATCCCTAAATCGGTTCTGAAGAATATATCAATGGATATTTTCACAAATAGTACTATTAATAGGGTGCCTACCAAGAGTGCCCACGATTGTGAAAGTGAACTAAAAATTAGGGGAAATTTTGTATAGATTGTTGTAATGCGTAAGAGAGGTATATTCGCTCGGCCACCCAAGATTCGAATGTTAATTGAATATAACATGGTCATAGTGAGTATACCGGCTAATAAACCGGGAACTTTCAGTTGGTTGTGGATGGTTGCAGTTATCACTCCGGCAATAGCGCCTGCAGCACTAGCAAGCAACAGGGCTGTTACTAGCCCTGTCCCTTGTACAATCGCCATGGTCGCAACAGCGGCCCCAGTTGCAAAAGAGCCATCGCAGGTCAAATCTGCAAAATCGAGGATACGATACGAGATCAGCACGCCAATAACCATGATGGAAAAGATCAATCCATCTACAAAAATTCCTTCTAACATCGATGCTTCCTATTGAATAATTTTTTTGTCATTTTCGTAGAGTACGGCAGCAGACGCTAAAAGCTCTTCAGAAATGGTAATACCAAGTTTTTTTGCCATATCGAGATTAAACCATAATTCGAAATCTTCAGGATCAGTTAAAAATACAGTACCAATTTCACCTGGTTTTTTACCGTCAAGCAATTGAGCGATAATTTTACCAGTGGCCAGACCGATCTTGTAATAGTCAAAACCCCAAGCCACTAAAAAGTTAAGTCCTTCTACATTGGAGGGGTCACCAGTCATCAGCGGCACACCAGCTTTCGCAGCTACGTCATCGACTGAAGGTAAGGCGGAAATTACTGTGTTATCGGTGGCTATATAGATTGCATCAACCCGGTTAATAATTGACTGAGCCGCTTGTTTTACTTCAGCAGTATTGGCAACAGCAGCCGCCACAAACCCAATACCTAATTTTTCAGCAGCAGCTTTAGCTTGCTCCATGAGGGTTACCCCATTAGCTTCCCCACTGGCATACACATTTCCAATGGTTTTGGCACCGGTAAGGCGAACCAGTAATTCAATCTGTGCTTCAACGGGGTTCATATCTGATACCCCAGTACTATTTTCGGGATAAGGGGTAGTGTAGGTGGTTACTAAGCCGGCGCCTAAAGGATCGGTAACTGCGGAGAATACTACCGGAATATCGGTAAACACATTCACTAAAGCCTGGGCTACAGGGGTGGCAATTCCAACGGCAATATCAACTTTATCCGCTTTAAATTTTTGCGCAATTTGAGCCGAAGATGAAACATCTGCATTGGCATTTTGGAAATCGTAGCGGACTGTTTTTCCTGCCGATTCCAAATAATCTTGGATTCCCGTTTCCACAGCATCCAGAGCCGGGTGTGAGAGAAATTTAGAAATGCCGATCAGAGGCTCTACTCCTTTTTTAGTCTCTGCTGTTCCTCCAGCAGATAATGTGGTAAGGAAAACTGCCGATAACAATAGTAAGATACCGATTTTTTTCATTGGACACTCCTTAACAAGCGGTTTTGTTGGTCACTATAGACTGCACTCTAAATTTTGTAAAGACTTATATGCATGACTGTGTATAAAGATGCAGTAGATATTCAGCGAATTATGTTTGTTCCATCTTTAGTGATTACCGCCGCACTATCTAACAAGGATTGAGGGATGTTAATCCCTAGCCGATCGGCTACATCTTTGTTGAACCAGAGTTCAAAATCTTGAGGGTCGGTGTTGAAAATCGTGCCTAGTTCTCCAGCAGTTTTTTCTTTACGTAAAACTTGGGCGACAGCTTCTCCTGTTTTGCGTCCATGGATATAGTAATTGAATCCCCATACCATAAAGTAATCGAGTCCTTCAGCACTGGTTGGATCAGCGGTAAAGAAGGGAATCCGCGCCTGTTTACAGACTTCATTCAGACTGGAAATTGCTGAAACCACGGTATTATCGGTTCCAATATAGAGCCCATCTATCCGTTTAACAATAGAAAGAATAGCTTGTTTTACTTCGGCTGAATTAGAAACTCCAGCAGCCACAAATTTCAGGCCAAGCTTTTCGGTCGCGGCTTGCACCAAATCGCGTAACTGTACTCCATTAGCCTCACCGCTGGTATAGACTATCCCAATTGTCTTAGCACCGGTCAATTCAGAAAACAATTTTATTTGGTCAAAGACTGGGTTTTTGTCTGAAACGCCACCTACATTCCCATTGTTAGGGCTATAGGTGGGAACTAAGCCGGCCTCCAAAGGATCGGTAATACCCCCAAAAACCACTGGAGTGGTATCGAATACGTTGGCTAGGGCCTGGGCTACCGGGGTACCTAAACCGACGGCAAGATCGACTTTGTCAGCTTTAAATTTCTGCGCAATAGAGGCTGCAGTGGATATGTCGCCGTTAGCACTTTGGCTATCATAGACGATACTAAAGCCTTGTTCGGCTAAATAATCTTTCATCCCTTGTTCAATGGCATCAAGTGCTGGATGAATCACAATTTTGGAGACTCCTATGGTATAGGTTCCTTTAGGAGCACTTTCCATGCTGCCTGTTGCAAACAACAGACCACATCCTGTTAGCAATAAGATAGTCATAATAGATCGTAGACTCTTCATATTCTTCCCTCCCCGATGAGATAGGTAGGACTATAATATATTAGAGTGTTTCTGTAAATAGAAACAAGGTCAAAGATTCTTATTTTCTAAAAAAAACCCGCCGGAATTACCTGGCGGGTCTCGAAAAGGCATATAGTTACAGAAGATTAATAATCGAAGGGATCTTCTTCCTCTAAAGGATCATCTATCCCAAACAGAAGATCATCCTCGTCATCTTCTTCGACAATAATTTCGGTCTCTTCGTCATCAAGGAAGAATCCTTCTAGATCGTCCTCGTCATCATCTTCTTCAAACTCATCATAATCGTCATCTTCCCTGAGCATATCTGGGTCAAAATCATCATCGATTTTTATTTCTTCTTCATCTTCAAGTTCTTCATCAAAATACCTGTCTTCCCATTCTTCTTCATCGTGGTATGTCATTTTCTAGCCCCCTCTCAGATAACGATATTTACACATTATGCGAGAAGGACGCATCTGTCAATCAGGATTTATGTTTATTTTTCTACCTTTTTTTAGGTTCTATTGCTTCACAGTCGTGATGTTGGTATAGTTGGTCCAACAAGGAGTAATTTTTGATGAATAGCAAACCTATACTCGCCATTCCGATGGGAGATCCGGCTGGAATTGGACCAGAAATTGTTTTAAAAACACTCTCTCGTGGAGTCCATGTGGGAACGGCAGTTGTCATTGTAGTGGGAGACCGCTATTTGTTTGAGAAAACAGCTGAAGATTGTGCGTTGGGCAATCCGTTTGATGCAATAGTCACCTCTGACGCAGAATGTCGTCAAGCGCTTGCTAAACAAGCAATTACTATTTTATATCATCTGCCTCTCGTTGATCTAAAAACATTCTCTTATGGCGAAATACAGGGAATGTGTGGGAGGGCAGCCTACGAGTCGATAGTACGAGCTGTCCATTTGACTCATACGGGTATTGCCACAGCCATAGTTACACCTCCTCTTCATAAGGAATCATTACGAGCTGGAGGAATTAACTCTATTGGGCACACAGAGATTTTGGGAGAGTTAACCAATAGTCCTACGCCGATTACCATGTTTGAAACTCTTGGTCTCAAAATCTTTTTTATGACCCGCCATCTTAGCTTGCGCCAAGCTTGCGATGCGGTGACCGAAGAACGGGTCCACAAGTCAATTCAGTTGTGTTATAAACTTACCCAAAATAATGCCTTCGATACCAGTTTGCCGTTTGTTGTGGCTGCTTTAAACCCGCATGCTGGAGAGCATGGCCTCTTTGGCGATGAAGAAGGATTAGCGATTATTCCGGCCATTGAACGAGCTCGGCAAGAGGGGCTTAATGTGGTTGGTCCAGTTGGTGCTGATTCAGTGTTTCATATGGTAAAAATAGGTAAGTATCGGGCTGTCTTATCTTTGTATCATGATCAAGGCCATATTGCTGCCAAAACACTCGATTTTGAGCGAACTATAAGTGTGACCTGGGGCTTACCATTTTTACGGACCTCTGTTGATCATGGCACTGCTTTTGATATTGCTGGTAAAGGGATAGCCTCAGAAGTAAGTATGTCCGAGGCAATTCGGGTAGCTGTTCGGTATTTGACGGCAACTGAGCATTAAATATGATTGTAGTTGAAAATCTTTCAAAAAGTTTTAAGACACGTAAAGCTACTTTAGCAGTGTTGGATAAAGTTTCTTTCACTGCCTATGATGGAGAGGTGTTTGGTCTGTTGGGACCCAACGGAGCAGGTAAAACTACGGCATTACGTACGATAGCCACTTTACTCCGACCGGATGGTGGCACAGTCGCTGTTGATCACTATGATAGTATCCGCGATAGTCGCTCTGTTCGTGATTCTCTGGGATTTCTCACCAGTGAAATGCAATTGACGGGCCATCTTTCAGGACGTGAAATGCTCCAGTTTTTTGGAGCACTAAACCATATGCCAAAAGAGGTGATTGCGGCTCGCATAGAGCAGTTGGCTCATACTTTCTCCATGGAAACATATCTCGATAACCCCATAGCCCGCCTATCGTCAGGTATGAAACAAAAAATATCAATTGCAATTAGTTTAATCCATGAACCACAAAATATTGTCTTTGATGAGCCTACCAGTAATTTGGATGTACTAGCAGTTAAGGTGGTCTCTGACTTTATCCGTGCCGCTAAAGCTGGTGGGAAATGTGTGGTACTATCGACGCATGTATTAAGTGATGCCCAGCGTTTATGTGATCGAATTGCCATCTTACATCAAGGGGAAATTCTCATTGAGGGGCCATTAGCTACCTTGTTGCACGATAGCGGAACCAAAGATCTCGAAGAGCTATTTTTTCAGCTCATTAACGGGAAGTAGTACTATGTTTAAAGATGCTTTTATCATCTTCCGAAAGGAACTTAAGAACTTCTTCAAAGATCAAAGAACCATAATTTCTACATTTTTATTGCCAGCTCTGCTCCTTCCTGTCCTCTTTATCGGGATGGGCACAGTTATGCATACCATGGAGAGTAAGGCGCAACAAACTACTTTTACTGTAGCCTTAGAGGGTAATCACGACCCACGATTAACCACGTTGATGGCTGACAAACTCTCCTATACTTTAGGAGAACCTCAAGAAGCTGAGATTGTTATCACTTTTCCCCCCCATTACCTAGCGGGGACCCGCGCTCAGGTCCTTGTTACGTATGATTCCAGTAGCAGTAAGATTGAATATGCTAGCCAGCGCTTAGTAGGTGCCTTACAAGAATACAATACTCTTCTAGCAGATAATCTTTTAAGTTTATATGGTCTTGCGGGGGACGATTTGCAATCTCTAGATATCCGTTTGATAGATATTGCCCCATCTGCGGTGCAATCGGGTGGAGCAGTTTTAGCTCTCTTAGTTCCCTATTTCTTAATTATTTTCCTTTTTTCGGGCTCCATGAATGCTGGTCTAGACACGACTAGTGGCGAAAAAGAGCGCGGTAGTCTCGCGGTTTTATTGGTGAACCAAGTCTCTAGGACTGCCATAGCGTGGGGAAAGATATTATTTGTTTCAGTAATATCGCTCTGTGCTGCAATGGCTACTTTTGTTGGTCTTCTGATTACCTTATTATTTTCTCTGGATGGTATGTCCCTTACGGGTGCTTCAACGAGTGCTTATGTAATGAGTGGATCAAGCTTAGTAGCCTTGGTTTTGTTACTTATTACCACCGCCCTTTTTGCAGCAGCGGTGGTTACAGTTGTGGGATGTTTTGCGAAAACGGTCAAGGAGGGGAGTAGTTATATAATTCCCCTCTACATGGTTGTGGTGTTAGCTGGAGTGACCACCATGTATATGGATCCAAGCGAGTTAATTGCTTTATATCTAATTCCCATTGTTAATACTATTTTTGTGATGAAAGAGAGTTTTATGGGAATGGTAAATCCATTACATTTAGTAGTTACCATTCTGAGTAATCTCTGTTTTGCTTATGTAGGCGCTCTAGTCGTTGCCCGTTTGTTTAATTCAGAAAGAATAGTACAAACTGTTTAAATCTTGGAGGAATTATCCATGAAGATACGATCTAAAATGGTTTTTCTACTTACTTTATTAGTAATTATCCTACTTTTTGGTGGGTGTGCTACTCGAATAGACGTTAAACGTTTAGTGCCAGCGACTCATTCAATGGCTAACTATCGTAATATAGCCCTTCTTCCGGTTAAGCCTTATCGCCTTCCCATCTTCGAAACACCTGGGGCCTTGGTGGAAGATTTAAGTGGGAGTGCTCCATTTAGAGTCTATTCTGGGTATCAAAGTTTTATTGAGAAAAGCTTAGCTAATTATAGTGGGGAACTATTGAAAAGAGAGTTGGAAAAGAGCTCCTATTTTTCTTTGGTAGAAACCAATTTTTCAAATGTGGCTGATATTGTTGGTGAAAAATATGGGACAACTGAGCTAGAGGCTATCTTAGATGTTCAGGTGCGGCGTCTCGATGTTGAGGAATATGTGTACGCACGGAAAGTGGTGAACGAGGATGCGACAGAAACCTTTGTTTATTATTTACGACAGAAAATAGGATTGGAAATTAGCTACTCTGTACTCGACGTTCAGACGGGTAAGGCCATCTATAAGGACTCTTTTCAAAATCGAGAAGAATATACCTATGCTCTCGATAGTAAAAAAGGGCCAGTTATTTATGCGCCGGATCTAACGCCAAAACTGAGACAGATGAGTGAAGACCTTATAACGTCTATTGTAAATTCAATTGCTCCTCGTTGGGTTTCCTCCTCTATCTCTCTTATGGCTAACCGCCCTAAATTGCCCCATCTCGAAGACTCTTATAAAGCAGTTAAAGAGGGACGACTCAATTTCGCATATAGTCAGTTCCTGCAAGAATGGGAGTTCTCAGGCCACGTTGCCTCAGGATATAACGGAGCCCTTATTCTAGAAGCGTTACAAAGAAGAGAAGAAGCCATAAAACTCATGCAAAAGGTTTGGCAATCGAGCGGTTCACAGAAAGCCAAAAAGCAACTTGATCGCATGTATCGGTATCGCGAGGATCAAGGAGAAGCAGAATCTCAATTTTAGATAGGGAGACACTATGGAACGAATTCCACTTTTAATTGTCTATACCGGCAACGGTAAAGGAAAGACAACTGCAGCTTTGGGAGTAATTTTTCGAGCTTTGGGCCATGAAGGTGTCTGTGCGGTGATTCAGTTTATAAAACCAGCTACCCTTGAAACAGGCGAAAAAAAGACAGCTAAACGGCTTGGCGTGCTATGGGAAAATTATGGTGAAGGGTTTTTATGGAAAGAGAAGGAGTCAGAACCGAGTAGAAAGGCGTGTAGAAAGGGATGGCAACGAGCTCAAGAGCTTATACAGAGCCAGCAGTATGATCTGATTGTGCTCGATGAATTTACATATCCATTAGAGCATGGGTTTGTTACCATGAGCGAAGTTGTCGAGTTTTTTAGTAATTATAAAAAAGGGGAGCGCCCACCCCATGTTATTATAACAGGGCGTAATGCTCCCCAAGAACTCCAAGATATTGCGGATATGGTGCATGAGTTAGTAGAAATAAAACACCCGTGGCACCTCGCAAAAGTTCGTGCACAACCGATGGTAGAATATTAGATAATTGCCTAAAAAGTGGAATCGATATATTTATTCTGTACCAAATGATGAAAACAGGATATAATCCTATGCGAAGGATACAATATGGGATTAATTGAATGTCATTCACATCTGCTCCCTTTCGTTGACGATGGGGTGCGGTCTAAAGATGATGCACTCCGTCTGTTAGATGCCTATGCACAAGCTGGGTTTGACCGTGTCGTCGTTACACCACACCTGTATAACCCGTTAGTCACGACACGGACACAAAACATTCGAACCGTGTTTACTTGGGCTTATGGAGAAGCTCAACACAGAGGGGTACAATTAATTCTTGGCAGTGAAACCTATATCGGCGGGATAGCAGATCCACAAGTTTTGCCTTTTCTTAATAATTTCGTCTTGTTGGAAGTCGATACTGTGATCGAACCATTATTTCTACTGCACCATGCCTATGCACTGCATAAGCGTGGGCTAACTGTTATCCTAGCCCATATTGAACGATATCGATGGTTCAGTGTGCAATCAGAAGTAGCTACTGAATTACGGAAAATAGGGGTCTATTTTCAGTGTAACGTCGATGCATTGAAGGAGAAAACGGTCCAACATTATTTAGAAAAAGGTTGGGTTGATATTATAGCTGGAGATAATCACGGTGATGAGCATATGCCGGCTCGCTTGGCAGAGGCGCTCAACACCAATCCAATAATATTACAAAGGATGGAGAATCTCTTTGCGAAACGCGAGGAAATTTAATAGGGGGAGTGTGTATGCTACTAGATATGACGATTTCCAATTTTCGTTCAGTACAGAAGCCACAAACAATATCGTTTGAGGCGGTACGGGACAACAGATTAGCTGCTTCGAAAGTCGTAGAGATTAGCGAGAGGCTAAAAGTTATAAAGTCTTTGGCAATTATTGGGCCAAATGGAGCTGGTAAGAGTACTTTCGTCCGAGCACTAGAGGTCCTTCGTGCCATTATTATGGCCGATGAAGAGATGGAGAATCCGTTGCAACTTTTATCGGGGACAGCCTTTGCTTATTCTCCAATAAAAGGGGGCCCCGCAGAGATGGTGGTTGAGCTAGTGCTAGGAACCGATGAAGAATCGGGGCAGGCTTTGCGTGGTAAATATACCCTGATTGCCGACCGAGATAGAATATACGAAGAATCTTACTATGTCTTTGTTGGACGATCACGTAAACTAATGTTTGAACGCAAGCTCAAGAAGAGTGACGGTCCTGAAATAGAATACGGGTATCGTTGGGGTAAAATGTTCCGTGGTGATAAAAAACGGCTTAAAGGGAAAGTCCCTACTGGGCACACCTATCTTGCTGCAGCCGCGAGAAAGGGGAGTTCAACCCTTTTACCTGTGTATACTTGGTTTACTGAGGAACTTATGATCCTCCCCTTTGGTTTGTCGCCCATTAGCGAAAAAACCATTGTGACCCAGTTAAGGAAACATCCCAGTTGGAAAAAGCAATTAATTGATTTCTTATGGAGTATCGATATTACCGATATTCGCGACCTTCGCCTTCAAGAAGATCGCCTCATTTTCGTCCATACCAATGTGACGCAACATTATGCTTCCTATTTTTCAAATGAGTCACTTAGTTTACGAAGGTTAGCTTCAATTGCCATTGCGATGTTCGAAAGCTTTACTTCTAAGCGCTGTCTCGTTATAGATGATTTTGGCATGTTGCTTCACCCCTATGCTTTGGAGCATGTGGTCGAAGTTTTTGAAGCGAGTAATAAACACTATAATTCGCAACTATTTGCGGTCGATTGTAACCCTTCGCTATTAAAGGATGGGGTCTTACGCCGTGATGCAGTTTGGTTTGCCCAAAAGAATTCGGAGTCAGCTACTGAATATTTTAGTTTGGCAGATTTTAGATTTTCTCAAGCAAAACGAGATTTGACTGGTCAGCTCTATTTAAACGGTTCTTATGGGGCATTACCCATTACCAGCGAATTTACATTTATTGACGAAGAGCAGGAGGGGCAGTGAAATGAAACGTAAAAGAATGAGTGAAAAGCCACGCAAGACAATCCTTATCGTCACCACCAGCCAGGATCAATTGCTCTATTTTTCGCAGATGCGCAAAGATTGTCGCTACACTAACATGACTGTGTTGTGGGCAGAAGAGAGTGAAAACTTGGAAGAATTTATTCGTTTTACCGCCAAAGAACGAATAAGAGGACGCTTTGATGTGACGTGGGGTGTTTTTGGATTTGAAGAGATGAAAGTTACTTCTAGCCAGGTGCGAGAAGTAATGCCTTATGCAAAAAAGAAAAAAGTACAATTGGCTTGGATTAATCCGGGTATTTCCTTATGGTATTTATTGCATTTGCAAAATCCTAGGATGCCTATTTCCAGTAGTATCGTTGTTGAGAGCACGTTAAAAGGAATTCTACCTAACTTTTCACTTGCTCCTGAATATTTATTAAATGAAGGGGATTCACTCCATTTACGCTTGTTCCCAGCCAAAGCTATGGCGGTGGTCAATGCTGGCAATTATAATACGATGGCTCAACAACGAGGATACGATTTACCTCCGGTCCAACTAACCAAACTTATTACGGAAATCGCTGATGTGTGTGGCGTGGCTGATATGTCTCGTAACCAAAAACTCATTGGATTAAAGAATAACTAACTATGGTAAGTCAAGGATTCACGATATTGTTATATATGTTCGCTTTTGCCACCGGGTGTATGACACTGGTCCTCTCGGTGGTGTTTCATATTCGTGAAAACTACGAATGGACTAAATTTTTTATTACATTCCATGCTTCATTGCTCCTCGTAATGACTTTACAGGTGTTAAAAGTCTTTGTTGATGTGTTTTTAGGAACGGCCGCAGCGAGTATCACCGGCATCATCATTCAAAGCCTATTGGCGGCCAATGTAAGTTTTTTGATTGTTTTTATTCCCTATTTCACCACTTGGGTTATTGGGCAACCCTGGCGCAATCCTTTTATTTTCCTTTTTTTCTTTTTTGCTTCTGCATATATGGCTTTATCGGTCCTCGATATAATATTTCCAGATGTGTGGGCTTTTCAGACTGCGATGATGTTGGTCTTTGTTGTAACGCTCTTTTTCTGTATTGGGGTAATTATTAAAAATTTAAAAACTATTTCCGAACCGGATGTTCGCTTGGTGAGTAAAGCTATCATCATTCTTTCATTTGTGATGATGCCATTGTTAGTTATAAGTGTCATTTTTTCTAGCAGTCGCTTTATTAGTTATCCCATCTATTTTATGGCTTTCTCGGTAATAATTTTAGTCTATCTATTTGCCTATTTTAAACGGATGCCGCACGCCCCAAATCCTGAATTGACCTATGAACGTGTAGCTAGATTTCATATCTCCGAGCGAGAATATTCAGTGGTAAAGTTGATAAAAGAGGGCTACACAAATAAAGAAATTGCCGCTAAATTAGATATTTCAGTCAATACTGTTAATAATCATGTTGCCAATATCTTTTCAAAGACCCAAGTCCGCAGTAGGATTGACTTGCTTAACGTTTTAAACGAAGAATAAAAAGGAGTGATGTTATGACGAATAATCTAGCATTAACAGTTCGTAAATGTGCTAAGCCGATCACCCTTGTTCATGAACCAAAAGCTAATAAAGCCGTTGTATGTCTCCACGGTTATACCGGATATCCTGGCGAGCTGGCTTTACCAGCCAAAGAGTTATTCTCTGCCGGTTTTGATGTTTTTGTGCCCCGCTATCCCGGGCATGGTACCAACGCAAAAGATTTTATGTCCACCAGAAGAGATGATTGGATTGGTGAGGCAGAGCGAGTCTATCGAAAGGCCGCCGATGATTATGAAGAAGTCGCTTTGGTTGGGCACTCAATGGGTGGAGCTATTGCGACTATTTTAGCCGAACGTTATGGCATTAAGAAGATGGTGCTCTATGCACCGGCGCTCTCTTTGCCAACATTACCCCGCAATTTAATTGTTTTTATGAGTCTTTTTATGAAACGAAAAAAACAACCTTGGCAAAGGGATCTTCGTTATACGTTTTTTGATGAACGCGATGAAGATGATGATGCCTATCTGGGGGCCCAATACTGGAGTTGGATTTATCCGCGTCAGTTACGTGAATTAGCCTTAATTAAAGATGAAGCTGTCAAAGCTCTAGCCTCACTGGAGACTGATACTCTAGTATTTACCGGTGGTGGGGATGAAACGGTACCACAGGATGTTGGTATTTTAGTAATCCAAGAGGGGAAGGGAAATAATAACTGGATCCATTTACCGAAAGCAACGCACTTAATTCCCTATGATTTTAATGAATCTTCCCGAATTGAGGCCATGGAAGGGACGGTCACCTGGCTTTCGGCTCAAAATCCTCTCTAACCTGGTTGTTGCCTCTTTCTTTTTTTTGTTATACTACTGTAGCAATTAGTGATTGGTTCTTTCCGATTACTAGAGGAGAATTTCCCCATGAGTGTTCGTGTTCGTTATGCTCCTTCTCCTACCGGTATGCAACATATTGGTGGTATTAGGACTGCGTTATTTAATTATTTTTTTGCTCGTTCTCAAAAAGGGTCGTTTATCTTACGTGTCGAGGATACCGATCAGGAGCGTTCCAGCAATGAAGCCTTACAAGATCTCTATGAGACTCTTGATTGGTTAGGAATCGATTGTGATGAAGGGCCTTTAGTGGGTGGAGCCTACGGCCCCTATACCCAAAGTGAGCGCATTGAACTCTATAAGGAATATGCCCAAAAATTAATCGAAGATAATAAGGCCTACCGCTGTTATTGCACCCCAGAGCGCCTTGATGAATTGCGAGCTAAACAGGTTGCTGAGAAATCTAAACAGCACGGCTACGATCGCCATTGTCGCCATTTGACAGATGAGGAGCGCCAGAAATTAGAAGCGCAGGGGCTGACAAGTGTCATTCGGCTTAAAGTTCCCCTTGAAGGAAAAACTACGTTTCATGACCTATTGATGGGCGATATTACACGGCGCAATAGTGATGTAAATCCCGATCCTGTCTTATTAAAATCTGATGGATTTCCGACCTATCATCTCGCTAATGTGATTGATGACCATCTGATGAATATTAGCCATATCATGCGAGCTCAGGAATGGATCCCCTCGGGACCTCTCCATATTCTTTTATATGAAGCCTTTGGCTGGGAGCCACCCTTGTACTGCCACTTACCCATGGTTATGGGCAAAGATGGCCAGAAGTTATCGAAAAGGCATGGAGCGACCGCAGTGCGTGATTTTAGGGCCAAAGGGTATTTGCCAGAAGCACTGCTTAATTACGTAAGCATGGTAGGATGGTCTTATGATAGTGAACGTGAGTTCTTCAGCAAAGCTGATTTATGTGAACTTTTCTCTTTGGAAAAGATAAATAAAGCTCCTGGTGTTTTTGATTATAAGAAATTAGATTGGTACAACGGGATGTACATTCGGCAAAAAACTGACGAAGAGTTAACCGCTTTACTCCTCCCTTTTTTGGTTGAAGCTGGTTTTGTAAGGCAACCTTTACGTGCTGATGATTCTCATAAAATTGCCGCATTGATTCCGTTAGTAAAAGAGCGACTGAAAGTCTTAAGTGATGTTGTCGAGATGTCCCGATTTCTTTTTACCGAGATTGAAGCTCCTACTGTGGAGTCTCTGTTACCAAAAAAACAGGATGCTGCCACCACACTCGCGGCATTGAAAAAGGCCCTTGTGTTGCTTTCTCAGCTAGATTCTGTTGAAGACGCTAAAATAGAGGAGCAATTGGTGGCAATTGCGACTGAATTGGATTGTAAAGTAAATGGGGTGTTTATGCCCATCCGTGTGGCGGTAACAGGGAGTCATGTGAGTCCGCCCCTATTTGATTCGATACGATTACTTGGTTTGGAAACTACATTGACCCGATTAAAACGGGCAATTACGATACTGGAAGATGAGGTTGCATAATGGCTGAAACAACAATGGAAAAGATTGTCTCGCTCTGTAAGAGACGTGGGTTTATTTTTCAATCGAGCGAGATTTATGGTGGACTTTCGGGTGCCTGGGATTATGGTCCTTTAGGAGTGCAGTTAAAGAATAATATTCGGGATTTCTGGTGGAAAGAGATGACCCAAATGCACGATAATATCGTGGGGCTGGATGCCTCTATTTTGATGCACCCTAAAGTATGGGAAGCTAGTGGGCATGTAGCTAACTTTACCGACCCTATGGTCGACTGTAAACAGTGTAAAAATCGATTTCGTGCTGATCAGATAGATTTAACCGCGGCTTGTCCAAACTGCGGAACAAAAGATTCTTTTACCGAACCACGGAATTTTAATCTGATGTTTTCAACCCACATCGGAGCAGTCCATGATGAGGGATCAACGATCTACCTGCGACCTGAAACTGCTCAAGGAATCTATCTTGATTTTAAGAACGTGGTCCAAAGTAGCCGGGTGAAAATTCCTTTTGGTATTGCTCAAGTAGGGAAGGCTTTTAGAAATGAAATTACGACAAAGAACTTCATTTTCCGCTCCCTTGAATTTGAACAAATGGAGATGCAATATTTTGTGAAGCCGGGCAGTGATGAAAAGTGGTTCTCTTTCTGGCGTGAACAAAGAATGGAGTTCTACCATAAGATGGGAATTACTCCCAGTCGTTTACGATGGCACCGCCATGGTCCTGATGAGTTAGCTTTCTATGCCAAAGATGCTTATGATATTCAATTCCTGTTCCCCATGGGATGGCAGGAACTTGAGGGTGTCCATAATCGAACCGATTATGATCTGAATCAACATCAAAAGTTCAGCGGTAAAGATCTAAGTTACTTAGAGCAAGAGACCCATGAACGGTACATTCCGTACGTGGTGGAAACTTCTGCCGGTCTAACTCGGAATGTTTTAATGGCTTTATCTGATGCTTATACCGAGGAGACTTTAGAAGGTGGCGATGTGCGGACCGTGCTCCGCTTCCATCCGGCAATTGCTCCAATTACGGTAGCTGTATTGCCCTTAGTAAAGAAAGATGGCATTAGTGAACTCAGCGAAAAACTTGAACGGCAGTTGCGTGAAGATTTTGCCACATTCTACGATCAAGGGGGGGCTATTGGGCGTAGGTATCGCCGAATGGATGAGATAGGAACTCCCTATTGTGTTACCGTAGATTACCAGACTTTAGACGACAACACCGTTACGTTGCGATTCCGTGATTCGATGGAGCAGGTGCGAGTCCATCTCGATGATTTAGTGGCTAGAATTCACCTTGAAACGAAACAATACAAACGAGTAGAGGAGTGAGTGCAATGAATAAGGCATTACAAATACTCCAAGACCGTGGTTTTATTAAACAATGTACTGATTATGAGGGGCTAAGTGCACTGATGGATCGAGAACCTGTAACTTTTTATGTAGGTGTTGATCCAACCGGGAAAAGTATCCATATTGGTCATATGGTCCCTTTTTTTGCTATGCATCATTTACAAAATGAGGGGCATCATCCCATTGCTTTGGTGGGGGGAGGAACTTCTCTAATTGGGGATCCTTCAGGCAAGAGTGAACTACGGCAGATGCTCACTGTTGAGCAAATCCAAGAAAATAGTTCTTCTTTGAAGGCTCAACTCGGGACTGTCGTCGATTTTACAGCAAAAGAGGGTAGTGGTAAGGGTCAAGCAATTATGCTTAATAACTACGATTGGTTAGGCGATCTTAACTACATCGAGTTCTTACGTGATATTGGTAAACACTTTAGCGTTAACCGCATGCTCACTTTTGAAAGTTACAAGCAACGCTTAGAACGCGGACTCTCTTTTATTGAATTCAATTACCAGTTACTACAATCCTTCGATTATCTGACTCTGTATCGTGAACATGGTTGTCGACTCCAGATTGGTGGTGATGATCAATGGGGCAATATTGTTGCTGGTATAGAATTGGTTCGGAAAATAGAAAGCGCTGAATGTTTTGGCCTCACCTTTAATCTTATAACCCGTGCCGATGGTCACAAGATGGGCAAAAGTGAAAAAGGGGCAGTATTTCTTGATCCTGAGATGTTTAGTCCCTATGATTTCTATCAATATTGGCGTAATGTGAATGATGCGGATGTAATTCGATTTATGAAGTTATTTACCTTTTTGCCATTAGAAGAAATTGCTACTTATGATACGCCGAAAGTTAATATTAATGAAGCGAAGGAAAGGTTAGCATTCGAACAAACTAAGATCATTCACGGCATCGAAGAGGCAGAGAAAGCCAAAGATGCAGCGAGGTCGATGTTTGGAGGGGTTCCTTCAGAAGCTGCACGAGAGGGTTTGCCCTCAATGACCATACCATTATCGCAGTTGGAAGCAGGGATTGGAGTGATTGAATTATTCGTGATGTCCACATTATGTAAAACGAATTCTGATGCCCGTCGACTTATTACACAAGGTGGGGCGATGATTCAAGATAAGAAAGTCGAAGATGTGAAACTCATTGTTGATTCATCTTGGGCTGATCAAGGGGAAATGATACTTCGAGCGGGTAAGAAGCGTTATTTTAGGATTATTGTTTCTGCTTGATACTAGGCACGCCGGAAGCCGATTCCGGCATGAGGCAATGTATGAATATGTTTTCTACTAAAAGTAAGATTTTGCTCTGTGTAGGGTTGATTCTTTGTTTGATGGCACCCCTTACCGCACGAGCTGCTCAAGAGGTGCTCCAAGCCTCTGAAGAAGTTACCGTCCAGATGGGCGTGATGCAGGGGCCCAGTGGATTCAGTACGATTGGACTAACTAGAGATAATGGACGTCTCGATGAGCGTACTAGTGTCGATATCTCAGTATATCCTTCTCCAACAGAGGTTATTGCTCGTTTAGTGAACGGCGATCTCGATATAGCTGCTTTGCCGACCAATGTAGCAGCTAATTTATATGCTAAAAATGTGGGAATCAAGACTGCCGCGATTGTCGGTGAAGGGATGCTCATGTTCCTCACTAACGATGCCTCAATTCAGGATTGGGGAGATCTTGCCAATAGGAAAATTTCCATTCCTGGGGCAGGTAGCACGCCCGACCAATTAACTCGTATTATTATTACCGCATTGGGGTATGACTATGAGCGCGATGTTGAGCTCGATTATAGTATTGCTTCGCCTGCACAAATGTCTCAAATGTTAATTGCTGGTAAAATATCGCTGACGGTATTACCTGAACCTTTTGTGACAATGACCCTCAATTCCAAGGCTAATATTATTCCCTTACTCGATATGCAAGTTGTTTGGGATGCTTTAACTGGCTCTGGCAATTACCCGATGACGGTCGTGGTGGTTTCTGATAAATTCATCGATGCTTATAGTGATCGTTTACCACTTGTCATGGATGCCATTCGTGATTCAGTAGAGTGGGTCAATGCCAACCCCGAGGAAGCCGGTGCGTTAATTGAAGAAGCTGGTATTATGAAAGCAGCGATGGCAGTTCCGGCTATTCCCCGTTGTAATCTCGTGTTCAGAACGGCAGTTGAAGGAAAAGAGGCGATGGATGTCTATTTGAAAGTCCTCTATGGTTTCGATTATGCTTCAGTTGGTGGTTCGGTCCCCGATGAATCGTTCTACTTGGATTACTAAGCTAATTACCGCACTCTCTGTCATAATCCTCCTTGGGATATGGCAGGGAGGGGCTATCTGGTTAGATGCTGCGGTCATTTTACCAAGTCCGACTACCACGTTAGGGGCATTGGCCACGTTAGTGCGCCACAAGCCCTTCTCTTTGAATATCATTACAACCGTAGGGCGAGCTTTACAAAGTTTTCTCCTTATCTTTATGGTAGGGAGTTTCTTTGGGATTCTGGCTGGATATTCTAAAAAAGTGCATGCGTTTCTCGTTCCTGTGTTGGTTATTTGTAAAGCAACACCAGTGATGTCAGTTATTCTGTTAGCCTTTATCTGGTTCTCCAGTGGTACAGTTCCCCTTTTCTCAGCCTTTTTGATGGGTTTTCCGGTTATGTTTGTCCAAGTGGAACAGGGAGTCCAGCTTATTTCACCGCGCTTGCGTGAAATGACGGAGGTCTATGGTTTTTCACCAGTACGACGTTTAGTACACTTGGTTATTCCGTCCATGTTGCCTTCTTTTATAACTGGAGCAAAGGCTTCCCTTTCAATGGTCTGGAAGGTAGTTATTGCAGCAGAAGTACTCACAGTCCCCCGCTATGGGGTTGGATCGCGGATGCAATTGGCTCAAGTCCACTTGGAGACGGCCGAGGTGTTAGCCTGGACCCTCATAGCTATAGCATTGACTGCCCTTGGAGACCTGCTCTTTCAAGCTATGCTCTCTCTGCCCAAATATATTCTAACCCTCCGAAATCGTAATCGAAAGGTTGAACTATGCAATTAGTAGGAATTACCAAGGGTTATACCGTAGCTGATTTGTTTCTTCCCGTCTTGCAGGATTTCTCTTTGACGGTGGAACCAGGGACAATTACGGCCCTTGTTGGTCCTTCAGGGTGTGGCAAAACGACCTTGCTCCGCTTGATAGGTGAGTTAGAGCCCTATCAAAGTGGGCAGATTATTAAAGTGACCGAGGAAGAGGGGCCCATGGGGTATCTTTTTCAAGAGCCTCGTTTACTTCCCTGGTATTCTGTTTTGCACAATGTGGAGTTGGTCTTACGCCCTTGGTATGATTCCAAAGAGAAACGGATCAATCGAGCTCTAGAGTTTTTACAGCTGGTGAATTTAGAAGATTATGCTCGGTTTAAACCCGATCAATTATCGGGGGGGATGCGACAACGCGTTTCAATTGCCAGAGCCTTTGCCTATCCAGCCCGGCTCATGTTGCTTGACGAACCTTTCCAAAACCTCGATACCCAAATGCGTTGGTCGTTAGTTAATGCATTTTTAACTTTATGGAAACAGGATCAACGGACCACTATTTATGTGACACACGACGTACCTGAAGCACTTTTAATGGCAGATACCGTAGTACGGCTATCAAACAGACCTATGCAGATTCTAGAAACCCTTACCATTGACACCCCCCGCGAAGAACGATCTTTAGGCGATCCCCAATTTATTGCGATGCAAGCCCGTTTTTATACATAACCTTGGTCAATCATGGCGTTAGCAACTTTGAGAAAACCAGCAATATTAGCGCCGTCAACCAGATTGCCGGCACTACTATAGCGTTGGGCGGTCTCGCAAATAGTAGTATAAATCCCTTTCATGATTCTCTGTAATTCGCGATCAACCTTTTCAGCTGTCCATTGCAGACGGGCGCTATTTTGGGTCATTTCAAGGCCACTAACAGCCACGCCACCGGCATTAGCGGCTTTAGAGGGGGCAAACAAGACGCCATTATCTTGCAAGATGTTAACACTTTCCAAGGTCGTAGGCATGTTGGATCCTTCTGCAACAAGTCTTACACCACCGTCGATCAGGTTTTGGGCATCAACGCCATTAATTTCATTCTGAGTGGCACAGGGGAAGGCACAATCGGCCGGAAACTGCCAGACTTGATTCATCCCGTTAGTGTTTGAGTGGGGAAAGTATTGTGCTTCGGTAAATGTATTAGCATATGCCGCTATGCGTCCACGGGTAATATTTTTAAGTGTTTTTACAAACGACAGTTTCTTAGCATCAATGCCCGATGGGTCATAGATACAGCCTGAAGAGTCAGAGAGGGTTACTACTTTTGCTCCAAAAGCAAGTAGTTTCTCCACAGTATATTGGGCTACATTACCACTACCTGAAACTAAACATGTCTTGCCTGCAAAATCATCACCTGTATCGTGTAACATAGCTGCAGCGAGATAGACTAAACCATAGCCCGTAGCTTCCGGGCGGATATAAGAGCCGCCCCAAAGGGGGCTTTTTCCAGTTACAGCACCTGTAAATTCATTTCTTAGACGCTTATATTGCCCAAACAAGTAACCAATTTCCCGTGTGCCAACACCAATATCACCAGCTGGGATGTCGGTATCAGAACCGATATGGCGACTGAGCTCAGTCATAAAACTTTGACAAAAACGCATCACTTCACCGTCGCTTTTGCCTTTTGGGTCAAAATTTGCTCCTCCTTTGCCCCCTCCCAGAGGTAAGGTCGTTAAGCTATTTTTAAAAGTTTGTTCAAAGGCTAAAAATTTAATAATACTTAGATTAACCGATGGATGAAAGCGTAACCCCCCTTTGTAGGGGCCTAAAGTGCTGTTCATTTGAACTCTGAAGCCTCGATTAACTTGCAATTCACCTTCATCGTTAATCCAAGGAACTCTGAATATGATGGTCCGTTCAGGTTCCACCATTCGCTCTAACACTTTGTGGTAGACGATATGGGGAAGGTCGTCGATGATTTTATCCACAGAATAGAGAAATTCTTGGACTGCTTGGTGAAATTCAACTTGATGGGGATCTTCCCTCTTAATCTTTGCAAATAAAGTTGCCGTTATTTCACCCATAATTTACTCCTCAAACAGAAACTGTCTAGTGCTATTACTATAGAGAGCTAGTTTTATTTGGTAAATAGGAGTAATCACGACCTAGAAGCTTTAGCATTACGCTATGTAGCCACAAGGGTTTGGTGTCCGCAATCAAAAATATGAAATATGAGGATATCGTAAATCCAAAGATTAAGAATTCAGGTAGATATAAATTGAAGAAATATAGTAAAAAATTATAAGAAATAACCAAAGAGTATTCTTTATAGCCTTCGTAACGCCCAATTAGTCTTTTCCAGGGAGAATTCCTGATAAAGTTGAAATTCCCCCCATTCTACAGTATTGCTATATTCTGGATGCTCTGGATCAGCTATAATCTTCAAAAATTCTTGATAGCCCCATGGTCCGCCAACATCTTCTGGTGGTGTATTTCCTTCTCCTGCAAGACAAGTAGGGTAGGTTTTATCATAATCTTCAACCATTTTGAGCACTTCAATAGTATGCCTCCAGCCATCACCAAAGTCGTACATATATTCGATTTTATCCATTGTGTGGAGGAAGTCAGCTAGCAAAACCTCCTGCTCGTCTTTGTATTCCCAGGGAGTTTGTTCTGCAAACTCATCATCTGCTATACCAATTGAGAACAGGGGACGCTTCTCTTTGTGACAAATGAATTCATGGAGATGATAATCGTTCCAGCCAAAGGCCTCTTGTAGTATATGGTGGAAGTAGGCAAAAGTGTGGTGCTCAGGTACCACTATATGCCGCCAAGCTGACAGTTCTTCCATTTCAAGGGTTACCCGCATGGAAATAGCTCTACAGCGGATTGCCCTCTTTTTATAATACAAAGAGAGGTCGCTGAGCATCTCTTCTAGGAAGAAAATAACTTTCGTGTCTTTTGTTCCAATGTCGTGTTGCAGAAATTTTTCCAAAAGAGTTATCTCAGATTTTAAATTGAGATTGCTCTCTTCAGCAAAGAGTTTAGCTCGAGTGCAGGCCTGATTCAATTGTGATATTATGCTTCTGTCTGTCGCAGGTAGCAAGACGACCTCTTTGGCCTCTTGTAGGTAAGCGTTAATAATAGTCGTATCGACGCCCAAGGTTGAAAAGGTGCGTTGTATAACAGCTTGTATTGTTTTTGAAATCGAATGGACATCCTTTTTCTTCAAACCATACATAATTAACGGGAAGCGGTTGTTGGCATTGATGATGACTAACATTTTACGGCGATTAACGGTAATTAGATGGGCATACCAGGAAAAGAGTGCTATGGGCTCTCTAGGGTTTTGTTCTATCGGTTGGCCAATAAAATCGCGAAGTTTTTTCGTACAGTGCAAGTGTATCATGGAATGCTCCTTTTTCTCTTATCGTAGTTTCAGTATTTACTACCATAGGCTATCTGTCCACATCGAATGAACAGAGTTTTGCAAAGAATAGGCGGCTTTTGTTGAATTTTTAGCTTAAAAATAACCTAACGCCATTAAACCGGTGATCCACATAAAGAGGGTAAATAGTGAGAACACGGTGGTAAAGACGACAATTTGACCGGCTAATTCAGCATCTCCTCCCATTTGCTGGGCCATGGTATAGGACGAAACTGCCGAAGGAGAGGCTAATAAAGCCATAATTAAGACCAGTTCAACTCCGCGAAATCCAATCAGAATAGAGATGATAATACCCACCGCTGGGACTATGAGTAACCGGTTGAGTACTCCCAGAAGTAGTGGTTTACGATTTGCTCTGACTGAAGTGAAAGTAACAGACCCACCTAGAATTATGAGGGCTAGGGGAGTAGCGATTCCAGCGATTTCAGCAATGAGGTTTTCGATAGAGGTGGGAAAGCGCAGTCCTATAAGATTACTGATTAACCCTAATACTCCGCCAATAATTATGGGGTTCAAGATAATACCTTTTAAGATATTCGCAAAGTTTGGAGTTTTTCCTCTGAAGTACTCCAAAGCTATTACCGACATAACATTTACAACAGGAACAACCACCCCTACGAGTAATGACGCTATGCCAGCACTAGTGCCCCCATAGAGATATGTTGCCATGGGGATACCAAAGAAAATAAAGTTACTACGGCAAATACCTTGGACTAGTACCCCTTGTTGGCGGTTATCTTTAATGAGTTTTGGGATGAGGAACATATAGAAAGTAAAGATAACGAGGATAGTAATTACCGCATACCCAAGCAGTCGAAACGAGGTGATTTCACTAAAGTTAGCTTTATAAATATTAGAGAAAAGTAAGATAGGAAGTAGGACTCGGAAAACTACATTATTGAATTCTCTCAATGCTTTCAATGAGATAAGATTGAGTTTTCTGAGTCCAAAACCAATCGCTATTTTCCCAAAAAGGGGAAATAATACGGCCCAAGCTGTACTAAAAATTGCCATACTAATTTATTTCCATTTCCTTTTGGATTTGTTTTATGCGTTCACCAAACGGAGGATATAAAATTCCTTTTTCGGTGATAATCCCAGTAATATTTTGATGTGGAGTAACATCAAAGGCTGGATTATACACTTCCATCCCATCGGGAGCAATTTGAGTATCTCCCACATGGGTAACCTCTTCACTGCCGCGTTCTTCAATCGGTATTTCAGCACCGCTGGCAATCGAGAAATCGATAGTGGAAACGGGAACAACACTGTAAAATGGAACACCATATAGTTTGCATAGAGCGCTCAACATAAAGGTGCCTATTTTGTTACATACATCGCCATTGGCTGCAACGCGATCACCCCCCAGTATAACGAGATCTATCTTCCCATCGCGAATGAGGGTAGCTCCCACACTGTCACTGATGAGTTTACTAGGTATGTTAGCTTGCATGAGTTCCCACGCAGTTAGTCGAGCTCCTTGGAGGCGGGGCCGAGTTTCATCGGCATACACAAAAATATTCTTTCCAGCATAGAACGCTTCTTTGATTACACCCAAAGCTGTTCCCCAGCCAGCAGTAGCTAAAGCTCCTGTATTACAATGGGTTAAGATGGTCGCATTTTGTGGTACAATAGCATTCCCTATTTTAGAAAGAGCTTTGTTAGTGGCAATATCTTCTTCTCTGATAACATCGGCCTCATGTAATAGTCCATTATCGACCGCGGTCCATGTTTGCCACTTTGAGCGATCATAGAGGTGTAACATCCGCTGTAACGCCCAGTGGAGGTTAACTGCTGTTGGGCGCGAAGCATCGAGGAAATCACAAGCTTCGCCTAGGGCTACTCTAAATTGAGTTGGTCCTTCGGTGGTAAATATTGATTTAAACTCTCGGGCAGCTAAAACTACACCATAGGCAGCTGTAGCGCCAATGGCAGGGGCCCCGCGAACGACCATATCTCTGATCGCAAATTCAACCTCTTTATAATTCTTACAGGTAAATATTGAGTATTCAGTGGGTAATACCCGCTGGTCGATGAGGTGTAGCATATTGTCTTTAAATTCCAAGGTGATGAAAGTTTCGTCCATGTGATCCTCCAAAATATTTAGTTGCGGTTTTTCATTTGTTCCCATATAGTCTGCGTTTTTTTCATCACCTGTGCAATATCGATGGTTTGTAGTACGCGGTTTTGCATGAGCAATTCTCCTCGACACAATACCGTATCGACGTCAGATGATTTAGCAGCAAAAACAAGGGCACTATAGATGTTGTTTAGTGGGGTTAAGTGAGCTTTATCGGTATTGATGAGAATGATGTCAGCATCTTTACCTACTTCGAGAGTGCCACATTCAGCTGCGCGTCCTAATGCCGTCGCTCCACCAATGGTAGCCATTTGTAAAATATCGTAGGGGCTAAACAAGATGGTTTTTTCGGTAGATATTGCAGCAAGCATAGCACTTAAGCGCATCTCCTGAAACATATCCAATGTATTATTAGAAGAGGCTCCATCGGTTCCCAATGCCAATTGAATCTTATAATCAGCCATCTTCTTGATAGGGGCTATCCCACTGGCTAATTTACAGTTGCTGCTTGGATTGTGGACCACACTAGTGTGCTTGTTTTGCAGAATTGGATAATCTTCTGCTGCCAAGTGGACACCATGGGCCAAATAATTAGGGACACTAAAGGCTCCCAATGAGGCCAGATAGGCAATCGGACTCATCTTATGGGTAGCTAGAGAATCTTCTACCTCTTTTATAGTTTCACTGGCATGGATATGGAACCGACTGTTTTCTTGTTTGGCAATCTCGACGGCATACCGTAATGTATCATCACTACAGGTATAGATTGCATGAGGAGCAATGTCGATCTTGATGGCAGAACCACCACTCATTTGTTGTAACTCTGGTAGTATCGTTGCAACGCGGTGTTTAGACTCTTTGAGGTCACCAAATAGCGTAAGGCCTATGTTTGCTTTAATTTTGGCATCGAGTGCAGCCTTGACGGTCTCTGCTTGGAAGAAATACATATCCGCAAAGGTGGTAGTGCCACTTTGAATCATTTCACCAATCCCTAGCAGGGAAGCGATATAGAGGTCTTGTTCTACAAGATGGGCTTCTAATTTCCATATCTCTTCCAGCCAGTCTTGTAGGTTTAAAGAAGAATCGCGATAATTGCGAAAATAGACCATACCAAGATGGGTATGGGCATTGACCAAACCCGGCATCGCAATCATTCCTTTCGCATCAATAATACGATCAGCTTTGAAATTAGTAGATTCACGACCAATAGCAACGATCTGATGATCTTCTATCATAATTGAACCGTGAAGCATATCTTCAGGGCCAGTCATTGGGAGTATTGTGGCATTGCGAATTAACGTTTTCATCTCTGCGATAGTACCATGAAATATTAGAGGTGTCATCTATAAAGAAAAAAGGGACCGCCCGAAGGCGGTCCAGCATACAGTATACAGGGCTCTCATTAATAGGAGCCGTAAACGGGGCCATAAGCAGCGCAAGCACGATAATCAGCACCTTCAGCATCCATGCCAAAAGCATTCCATGCACTTGGGCGGAAAATATCGCTTTGCGGTACGTTGTGCATACATACGGGTATGCGCAACATAGAACAGAGAGTAATAAGATCAGCACCGATGTGGCCATAGCTAATCGCACCATGGTTGGCGCCCCATGTGGCCATCACAGAATAAATATCCTTAAAGGGGCCATCTTTGCCATCAATACGGGGGACAAACCACGTGGTTGGCCAGGTAGGATCGGTACGCTTATTAATTTTATCAAAAACTTCCAAGGGGATATCACACGTCCACCCTTCAGCAATCTGGAGGACTGGACCAACTCCTTTGACAATATTTAAACGGCTCATGGTTACTGGCATTTCGCCTTGGGTAAGAAAAGTAGACGAATAGCCACCGCCACGGAAATAACCACCATTGGCAACACTAAATTCAGTTGCGTCTAGTGTTTTAGCAACATCTTCTGGAGTAATTTCCCAGAAATGCTTCATAGTTGAGTTGCCTTCACTATCCTTCATCTGCCCTGTAGCATCTAGAGTAGTCGCTCCAGAGTTGATGAGGTGGATAAAACCATCTTTTGCTCTTCCTTTTGGTTTCCAACCTGTAACCCGCTCAATTGCTTCAGGACTCCAATATGTACGCACATCACTAAATATCTGGGCCCGGTTAGTTAATAATTTACCAAAAAGCATGGTCATTCCGTTACAAAAATCATTCTCAGTTGCCACAGCAAATGGTTCACGAATCCCGTTCCAGTCAAAAGAAGTGGTTAACATGGTTTCCATGAAATCCCCGTTTGGCCAATGGTCGGTCCACTGACGTTGACCTTGGAATCCAGCCGCAATAGCATTGCGTCCGAGAGACTCTTCTTTGAACCCTAGTTTGGCTAGTTTTTCATTACCAATCATAAGGTCTCGGCCAATCATGACCATTTTAACACAATAATCCCAATCCGCTTTTCGTTGTTCCTCAGAACGTTGATATTCAGGGGGATTCACAGTGTCAGGGGCTTCTTTACAGTTTTGTTGGACCCATTCTCGAGCTAAAGCAAATTCTTCAGGGTCATAAATTTCTTCTTCAACACGCCGGGCAATTTCACTCATGTCGATAACTTCGGTGCGCATTCCGAGGTAAGCTTGTAAGAAGTCTTGATCGACAATTGAACCAGCGATACCCATAGAACAACCACCAATAGAAAGATACGAGCGATTACGCATGGTTGCAAAAGCGAGACCAGAGCGAGCAAAGCGGAGAATCTTTTCAGAAACATCGGCGGGTATTGATGTATCATCGCTATCTTGAACATCACGACCATAAATACCAAAAGCAGGCAATCCTTTTTGGGAATGAGCAGCTAAGACAGCAGCTAGATAGACTGCACCAGGTCGCTCGGTGCCATTAAAACCCCACACAGCTTTTACAGTGAGGGGATCGGCATCAAAAGTTTCAGTTCCATAACACCAACAAGGAGTAACAGTAAGAGTAATGGCGACATTGTTTTTAGCAAATTTTGCCTGGCAGGCTGCTGATTCTGCCACCCCACCAATCGTGGTGTCGGCAATAATGCACTCTACAGGTTTTCCATTCGAATGCCGTAGATTGTCAGAAATGAGTTTTGCTGCAGATTTTGCCATTTGCATGGTTTGATCTTCTAAGGATTCGCGAACGCCTCTTTGACGACCATCGATAGTGGGTCGAATTCCAATTTTGGGTAATGGATCCGCATATCGATGCTCAGGGCCTACATTTTTAATATTGGTAATGTTTGCCATTTCTCCCTCCTATAGTATATAATAAAGACGATGATTTCTTTTGTAATCGTTTACATTGGTTATAGTATCGCATAGAGTATTAGATAACGCAATCATTTTTTTTAGATAAAAAAAGGGGGAATTTTAGATGTTAAAGAATATACCACCATTATTAAGTCCTGAATTGTTAAAGGTATTAATGGAAATGGGGCATGGCGATGAACTAGTGATTGGTGATGGGAATTTTCCTGCAGCGGCCTGCGCCACGCGCTTAGTGCGTCTTGATGGGCTAGGGGTTCCAGAAGTGCTTGAAGCTATTTTACAACTCTTTCCATTAGATTCGTATGAAAAGAATGCATTTTTAATGCAGAAAATGGAAAATGATAATGTCGAAACTCCCATTTGGGAGACCTATCGTAAAATTGCCAAGGCTGGGGATCCTAATTTTACTGAATTTAGCCTCATTGATCGGTTTGCATTTTATGAACGTTCTAAGCGATCTTATGCCATCGTCGCTACCAGTGAGCAATCGCTCTATGCCAACATCATCCTAAAAAAAGGAGTTGTTGTAGTCTAAACGGTGCTCATAGTTTACGTAAGCGGTCGATGGTTCGAGAAACTTTGTTCCGTTGAATCTTCTTGGTACTAGTCATCGCCATCGGCTTAGCTACAATGGTAATCTTTTCGATCTTTTTGTAGGCGGCTAATTTTTTATTAACCTCATGTACTATTTTTTCAATATCTTGGGTTATTTGAGTTGGGTCGTATCCTAGCTGTTTATAGTGGTCATGATTAGGGTAGATAAGAGCTTCAATCCCCTCTGCTTGGGCAGCTTTGTTGGCAATGTACCCCCGAATCAGCAACTGATCGATTTCGTTGTAGAGTTGGAACATGTCCTCAATTTCTTCGGGGTAGACATTTTTGCCACCTTCGGTAACGATCAAATTCTTAGCGCGTCCCTTGAGGTATAAATAATGTTCTTTATCGAGATAACCCAAATCTCCTGTACGGAGAAACCCATCTTCGGTGAAAAGTTGAGCGGTGTTTTCTTTATCTTTATAATAGCCTAGTCCTACATTGGGCCCTTTGACTTGCACTTCACCAACACCCAGCAGATCTGGATCTGCAATACGCATCTCAATCAGGGGTAATACTTTTCCAACCGACTTTATTTTAAAACGACTAACTGGGTTCAGTGTTAAAATAGGGGCAGTTTCAGTCAATCCGTAGCCTTGGATAAAGTCGAGCCCTAATTGCTGGTATTGTTGAAAGGTTTTCGGAGAGAGCGGACCACCACCACAAATACAAATCCTGTTGGAGGCCATGCCAATTCCATCTAGGAGTTTATGAAACCATTTTCGCCCCCTATTTATGTGCAATGTCTTTCTAAGAAAACCATTGATTATCATCATTGTTCTAATAAGTGCATAAGGTGCAATGCCTTTCTCTCGTACTTTTTTTAATAAACCCGCTAGCAATTTATTGTACAATAACGGAATTGCTAAAAACATAGTCACTTCACCAAAACGCATTTCATGTAAAACACGAGAGACGACTATGCCTTGGCCAAAAAGTAACTCACTACCATGCTTAAGTGACTCTAAAAATACTGCAGTCATCGTATAGGAGTGGTGTAGGGGTAAAAGTGCATAGAAAACATCTTCATGGCTAATAGCTAAAAAGTTAGGATCGCCGGCTTGAAAGACGTTACTGACAAAATTGCCATGAGTTAAAATAACTCCTTTTTCATTACCCGTGGTACCACTAGTGAAAAGGATAGCTGCAATATCACTTTCGGTGGGGAGCGACTCAGGCTTTTTCTTAGTTGCTGGAATATCGGTAAAAGCAATATGGTCTTCAGTTGCAGGCCCATCCAATATCACAGTAATTAAGTCGGCCTGTGTACCTAGTTTCTCTAAGACATCGCTATCGCCAAAGAAAATCTTAGCTTCGCTGAAAGCTGTGAGTGCTTTAACGCGATCACTAGGCAATTGATTGTCGAGGGGGACCACTACTGCTGAAGCAAATTGAATGCCCAAATAGGCTATAGCCCACTCTGGGGAGTTTTTTCCATTCAAGGCGACTCGATCCCCTTTTTGAATACCTCGCTCTTGTAAAAATGTGGCAACGCCAATTATTTTTTCATACACTTCAGTATATGAAAGGGTAGTTTTTTCAGCTCCCGAAATAACAGTGAAGGCTGGTCGTTTTGGAAATTGGTCCAAGGTGATCATGAACATTTGAGGAATTGAGGGCCACACCCCGGTAAAGAATTTGCCACGATACCTGTCGAGATCATTATTAGATTGGTCCATGTTTCTTCCTTTTAATAGCAATAGTTATTTCCTACTAGTTGTTTTTTTGTAACAATCTCTATTTTGGGCCACTAGCTAGGTAAAGTCAACCGAATCCATACATTGTTTTAAGTTTAAATAGTAATATCTAACTATAGCTATAAGTTGTTTTTCAGTTGTATCCATCCTAAATTAGCTGATTTTATATTTTCATTAGTGTCTATTTCTATTCAATTGTTAGGATGTTACAACGTGCTGAAAAGGAAATTGGGGACCGTGAAAATTGCTGATTTTAGAGGGTGTTTAACTTCCAAATATTGAGACCAGAGAAGTTGAATTTCAGGCCTATTTCCCTTCTTTGTTATGAAACAATCATCAATAGGGATGCGGTTGACATGCAACGAGGTAACTTTTAGCATGGTACATTGTACGTAGTAGAAGAAGGATTGGTATGGATGATTCATTGACAGATGTGTGTGTGCGGCAGTTTGAGGAACGAGACTTTTATGATGTTGAAAGGATAATTTTAGAAGGATTTAAAGACAAGTTTAGAGTATTGGCCTACCTTGGAGAGATGAGAATGTTGGAATTGTTCAAGGATTCTGGCTTTATATCGCAAAAACCTTATAAAGGATATCTTGTCGCTGAGTATGAGAAGCAAGTATTAGGAGTGTTGTTCTTAACCTGGAAAGGCCAAAAGAGGCCAATCAATTCTACACTGAATGTTTTTCAACTGGTGAAAAAATATGGTTTTAAAACTATGCTTAAATATTACATCTGTTTAGCGTTGTTGGAAGATAACATAACAAGTAAAACTTGCCATGCCGAACTATTAGCAGTCGATGAAGAGACACGAGGTCTTGGTGTGGGAACTGCCTTACTTGATGCCGGATTAGATTTTATGGAGAAATCAAAGAATTTAAAAACATTTTCATTGTATGTTGCAGAAAGTAATACAGCGGCCTATCGGCTATATAATCGTATGGGAATAAAAGCACGCTCTAAAAAGCACAGTATCCTGACAAAATACTTTTTTCGTGAGGAGAGCTGGATTTACATGGATACAGATATAGAGAATAGTCAGCAGGCCTATTATGTAAAAAGAAAAGGGTGGTGGTTAGGGTTTATTGGCTCTTTGGGCTTTCTTAATATCTCTTTTAGCTGGATCTTATTTCCCATGTTTTTATGGTTTGTCCCCGAGCGCCGCTAAAGAGAAGCGGGGCTGTTTCATGATGAAACAGCCCGTAGCAGTTATTAACGGTTAAACATATATTGGTTGACGAGGTTATAAAATAACTCTTGTTTGCCACTGATGTCTGTAGTTTTAGCAGTACGGCCGGCCTGGGCAAGATCTTCAAGAGAGAGTTTGCCTTCTGCAAAGGCTTTCCCGTCTCCTTGGTCAAATGATTGGTAACGCTTGGCTCGCATTGCATCAATTTTACCATCTTCCAATATTTTAACAGCAGTTTCGAGTCCAAGGGCGAAGGCATCCATTCCCCCAATATGAGCGATGAATAGATCTTCTAAGTCGGTAGAGTTTCTTCTTCGTTTGGCATCGAAATTTAAACCACCATTATGGAGTCCACCGTTCTTTAAAATGATAAGCATAGCTTCGGTCGTCTCGTAGACGTTAGTCGGGAACTCATCAGTGTCCCACCCATTTTGGGGGTCACCTTGGTTAGCATCAACACTGCCTAAAAGGCCATGGTCAACGCAAACTTGCAAATCATGAGCAAACGAGTGGCCCGCTAAAGTCGCGTGGTTACTTTCAATATTGCATTTAAAGTCGTTCTCTAATCCCTGGTCTTTAATAAAGGCAATAGCTGTGGCCGCATCGTAGTCATATTGATGTTTGGTGGGTTCCATTGGTTTTGGTTCGATATAGAAGGTGCCGGTAAAGCCTATTTTACGACCATAATCACGAGCCATCCGGAAGAAAGTTCCTAAATGGTCTTGTTCACGTTTTGTATCAGTATTCCAGAGCGTCATATAGCCTTCACGTCCGCCCCAGAAGGTGTAGCCTAACCCACCTAGGAGGACGTTAACATCGAGACTATTTTTTACTTGTAGCGCAGCGCGACTGACAACGGAAAATTCAGGATTTGAAGCAGCACCATTCATATAGCGCGGATGACTGAACATATTGGCTGTATTCCAGAGTAGTTTGACTCCAGTTTCGTCTTGTAATTTTTTTAAGTAGGCGGCTACTTCCTGGTAGTTCTTTTCGTATTCAGCAGGGCTATTGCCCTCGGGACTTGCATCCACGTCGTGGAAGGCATAGAAGGGTGCTCCTATTTTTGTAAAGAATTCAAAGGCAGCTTCCGCTTTATTTTTAGCAGCCTGCATAGGATTACCATCATTCCAAGGGAAAATCATCGTTGCGTTCCCAAAAGGATCAGTACCGTCGGCACAAAAAGAGTGCCAATAAGCGATAGAGAATCGTAAATGTTCTTCCATCGTCTTGCCTGCTAACACCTTTTTGGGATTATAGAATTTAAAAGACAAGGGATTATCTGAAGAGGGACCTTCAAACTCAATCTTTTTTATGCCTTTAAAATATTCTTGATTCCCAGTAAAAAATCCTTTCATAGCTTTCTCCTCCTCAAAGAGTACTGCGAGAGATATCAACTGAATAATGGTTCAACAGCTGAAACATACATTCTGTATTTTTCGTAGGCTTCTTCATAAGCCTTTAGATTTGATTGTATTGGTTGGCATGCAGAAACTCGCTCTAGTTGGACATGTTCTTCGACAATATCCGAAATGCTTAGAGGGGTTCCTTGGGTGTGGGAAAGACTCCAGAGAGCTTGTAGCACTGCGCCAAAAGCTGCAGCTTCCTTAATTTTAGGGACCACTACGGGTAGATTGCACACATCAGCCACCATCTGACGCCAAACAGCTGATTTAGCTCCACCACCAATGAGTCGAACCTCTTTGGCGGTATAGCCTAGTGCTTCAAAAGCATCTAGGCCTAGCTTTAAACCAAATATAGCCGATTCCAATGCGGCACGGCTAATATTACGTTCTGTCATGTTTTCAAGATCGAATCCCATTAAACATCCTTTACCGTGAGGATAGTTAGGTGTTCTTTCACCATTAAAATAGGGGAGCATTACAACACCTTCACAGCCAATGGGAGCTTGAGCGGCATATGCATCAAATTCGGCAACTCCCTTTGCAAAAAGTTGGCGGGTAACCTCACTGGCTACGGTACAGTTCATTGTACAGAGCAAGGGGAGCCAGTTGCCAGAAGAGGAACAAAAGGCCGCTAAGAGTCCTTGGGGATCAATAATTGGTTTATCAGAAGCTCCGAAGAGAGTACCGGAAGTCCCTAAACTCATTGTTAAAGTGCCATCGCTGACTGTACCAGTGCCTATGGCACCCATCATATTATCGCCACCACCCGAAGCGACTGGAATATCCAAGGGAATCCCCAAGGCTTGGGCGGCTGAAGCCTGCACGCTTCCTGCGGGCATATGGGCTTCGATCAAATTGGGTAAAGTGGCCGAAAGATCTCTGGTATCATCGATACACTCTAAAAGCCTTTTTGACCAGGTGCGCGAGCGGATATCGAGTAAGCCGGTTCCTGAAGCATCACCATATTCCATCACAACATTTCCGGTGAGCCAATAGTTGATATAATCGTGAGGGAGAAGGATATGGGCCATTTGAGCATACGCTTTGCTATGATGGCGTTTGAACCAAAGAATCTTTGAGGCGGTATAGCCGGGGAGTATAAGGTTGCCTTCTTGAGCAAGAAGAGATTCATTGCCACCAGCACAGGCGGTAATGAGATCACACTCTGCAGTCGTCGAGGTATCATTCCAAAGTTTAACGCGGTGGAGAACCTTGCCAGAGGCATCGATAGGGACAAATCCATGTTGTTGTCCCGAGACCCCTACTGCAGATATTTGAGCTCTTATCTGGGGGTCGATTGCTTGAAAACAGGTTGTAATGGCATCTATCCACCAGGAGGCCTCCTGTTCCCTCGAGCCATCTGCTTTGGATAGTAACTCGTGTGGGGCTTGAGCACTGGCCAAAATCGTTTTCGTCTCACTATTGTAACAAAGTACTTTTGTGCTTTGAGTTCCGACATCAATTCCTGCGATTATTGCCATATATGGGCCTCCAATAAATCATTTTCTTCTATAAAAAGTATGTTCCGTTTATTGGGTATTAATGAATAGACAAAATTGTACTGGCATGTATATAATTGACATATGGATATTAGAGATGCTGTCTTTGTCTACCAGATGCGCAATAGGAATGAATTACGATGGCATGGGCGAACGCATGCTCATGGAGCGCATGAATTTGAGATTCATTATTTTTTAGGAGGGGAGGGGGAGTTTACTAACGATAAAACTACGTATGCCATCAATTCGGGCATGTTATTTGTATCTACTCCTCAAACGATTCATACTATTCAAGCTAAAGCCGAAGACCCTATTACCTACTATGCTATTTTAATTTATATAGAAAATGATGAAAAAGATTTAGTTGCCTTGTTGCACGAACAAGAAAAGCAATCTCCTTTTCACATTGGAACTAACTATCGCTTTTTCTTTGAAGAGATTAAAGAGAAAGGTCTCTCATCTTCACCTTATCGAAGACAATCAGCTTGCCATCAAATATGTTCTCTGCTCTACCTTCTTTTGGATGGTGCTAGTGGTATTAGTACGGACAATGAAAGTCGACACTTGGAACGGGCCTTGCGAATCATGCAAAAGAATGTGATGGGAACGTTAACTTTGACTGAATTAGCTCAAGAATTAAATTTAACTGAATCATATTTTATTCGACTCTTTTCGCGCCGCATGCGTCAGACTCCCATGAAGTATTATATGAAGTTAAAGATTGAAGCAGCGAGCGCTCTATTGACGTGCACCGATTTATCGGTAAAAGAGATTGCTGGAAAGCTCTATTTTTCTAGTGAATTCCATTTTAGCAAGCAATTTAAACTTAAAACAGGCTTAGCTCCTACCTATTACCGTAGAAAATATTTACAAATGTTAGGGCCGGTGCCAAAACCTTCCGATGCACTAGAAAGCGACTAGAAGTATCACCGTTACCACTCCAGTTACAAAGATAGCAATACCACTCATAGCTCCTTGGATAGGGCCCATTTCAATTGCTTGACTGGTTCCTATTACATGACTTGAGGTGCCAATCGCAAGTCCTTGGATAATAGGATCCTTGATGCGAAATATTTTAATTAGGAGCGGGGCGAAAAGGATTCCGACAAAGCCCGTCAGAATTACAGCCATTACCGTTAATGACGGTTCTCCTTGGAGTAGACTAGAAAGCTCCAGAGCTATTGCCGTGGTAACAGATTTAGGTAACAACGATTTTGTGAGTTGGTCGGTTACATTAAACCACTTGCTAAAAAGGAGAACAGATGTGATTGAGACAGTTGCGCCAACGCTACAACCGATCAAAATAGGGATAAAGTATTTCTTGAGTAATGGTAACTGTACATATACGGCTACGGCTAAGCAAGTGGTAGCCGGGAAAATTAGCATGGACAAAAAATCGCCTCCCACTTGATAAGAGGCTAGGGGAATGTTACCAACCTGTAAAATTGCGATACACATAATAGTTGCAATAATTATTGGATTTAAGAAGGGAGACTTAAATCTTTTATTAAGGTATAACCCAACTTCAAAAGTAAAGAACGTCAGGGCAATGCCGAATAAAGGAGATTGGAACACCAAAGTCATGATTGAACCTCCTTTTTGTAAAGCAAACTAATCGTTATCTTTACTGCTAAAGCTGTTGCGGCAAAAGTTAATAACGCACTAAGCATACAGACGAGGAGAAACGGAACAACTTGGCCTTGTAATAAACCTGTGTTTTCCATGATGGCCACACTTGGAACAACGAAAAAAGCACCCATATAATGTAAGAAAAACTCCGATGCCTGTTTAATGTGATGTAATTTAATGATTTGAAAAATCATAAGTAATAGTAATAAAAGCATACTCATGATACTCCCAGGGAAAGGAAAAGGGAGTAATTGAGCTAACATGATGCCCAGTACGCCAAGGGTAGCAAGGAGGGTTAATTGTCCCAAAATTTTCATAGTATGGCTCCTTTGGCGCATACTGTAGCTTGTAGTGTTATGCTTGACAAGTAGATAATCTGCTAACGAACGTAATTAAGAGGGATTCGTCCATTTTTGCATAAAGTACTTGCAAAAGAAAGCGAATAGTAATAGAATCGAAAGCACTATGAAACTTTTTAAAAGGTATTAGCAAATGGTTGGACTATCAGGAAGAGAAGAACAGATTGTCACAATGCTCCAAGATGGGGGTGAACTATCGGTTCAAACGTTGAGTGAAAAGCTCGGTGTTTCTTCTGTAACCATCCGTTCAGATTTACGAGCGCTGGAATCAAAAGGGATAATTTTACGGACTAGAGGGGCCGCCATGTCGGCTTACCATCCATTATTAATGGAAAAACAGTCCAGCCATCGTGAAGAGAAGGAGTCCATTGCTCGTGCCGCTGCTGCGTTAGTACAAGATGGTGATAAGATAATGATTACCAACGGAACTACGAGTGCCTTGATCGGCCGGTATCTTCTCGGGAAAAGAGATTTACAGATTGTTACCAATTCAACCTTATTAACTCCTTATGCACGTGTTAACCCCAATTTGGCTTTAACTATAGTTGGTGGCGAATTTCGCCCGTCCGCTGAAGCACTTGTGGGTGCGCCGGCTCTGACACAATTACTAGATTTTCATGTTACCTATACATTTACAGGGACCGATGGTTTTACGAAAGAGCATGGCTTGACTACTCATCTTATGGAAAATGCTGAAATTGTCCGTCGGATGTGTCATCAAGCTACTAAAAGAGTCTTGGTAACTGATTCATCTAAATATGGCAAGCAGGGGTTTGTAAAAATATTTGCCTTGTCGGAAATTGATGTATTGATCACAGATAAAGGGCTTCCTGAAGAAGCTATTGAGGAAATTCGTGCCATGGGTATTGAAGTCATGGTGGTTTGAACGTTTATATTCGGGGTAATAAGCCCCACAGACAGGAGTGCATATGGCGACAGAAGTTGTAATGCCAAAACAAGGAAATACAGTAGAATCTTGCATTATTTTAGAATGGAAAGTGCAAGAGGGCGATACTGTAAAAGTTGGTGATGTAGTGTGTGAAGCAGAGACCGATAAATCTACCATAGATGTCGAGTCTACAGCTGAAGGTACCGTCTTGAAGTTGTGGTACCAAGCCGGTGATGAAGTTCCGGTGATGCAACCAATTCTTACTGTTGGTGAAAAGGGCGAGAAAGTTGAAAAGCCTGCTAGTGTCGTAGAGGAAGCTACTGCACCACCAACAGAGCAAGCAACAGAAAAGAAGGCTGAAGAGGTTGTAACACCAGTTCCTTCTGTAGTTGCTAGTGGGGAGCACGGAGTTTCACCGCGGGCTAAAGGAGCGGCGGCTGCAGGCGGGATAGATCCGACCAGTCTGACACCTTCCGGACCAAAAGGAAGGGTGATAGAACGGGATGTTATAGCCGCTGTAGATGGCCGAGCACCCTTAAGTCCGGTTGCCAAAGAGGCTCTTCTCGCCCAAGGCTTAGAAGCTCCTCGGCAAGGTAGCGGCATCGGAGGCCGAGTGCTTTCTTCCGATTTAGTTGATAGCGTGCAACCCCTTGCAGATGTTGCTTTCCCAGGTCCTGTTGAGGAAACCCCTGTTCGAAGTGTGCGAAAGATTACCGCCCAACGTATGCATGCATCTCTTGCTACTACCGCCCAGTTTACGATGAATGCGTATGCTGATGCGACCGCATTGCAGTCTTTGCGAGCTCGTTTTAAAGCAAGTGCTCCTGAGTTAGGTCTGCAAGGTATTACTATTAATGATATTATCCTCTATGCAGTTGCCAAAACTATTGTCCAATTCCCCTATATGAATACTCACTTTTTAGGCGATAAGATGCTTACTTTTACCCATGTGCATCTTGGATCTGCAGTCGATACTCCCAAGGGATTGTTAGTTCCTGTAGTGAAATTTGCAGACCAGCGTTCTTTAAAGGGGATCAGTGATGAGTTCAAGCGCTTAGCTACAGCTAGTATCGCTGGTAAAGCCCAACCTGAAGATCTCAGTGGTGGAACCTTTACAGTAACGAATCTCGGAGCACTAGGCATAGATACCTTCACACCAGTGTTGAATGTACCTGAAGTTGCGATTTTGGGTGTCGGGGGAATTTCCATGCGGGCACTTGAGGATGCTGACGGAGATTTCGTCTTTATTCCTCATATTGGACTCTCTTTGACGATTGACCACCAAGGTGTCGATGGAGCTCCAGCGGCAAAATTCCTGAAAGCCCTCTGTGCAAACATTGGTGCAGTCGATATTTTGCTGGCATTATAGGAGGATGACTGATGGATGTATTTGATCTTATTATAATTGGAGCTGGCCCCGGTGGCTACATAGCTGCTGAACGTGCCGGATCCTTAGGGAAAAATGTGTTATTGATTGAGCGTGATCAAATGGGTGGCGTGTGTACCAACTTAGGTTGTATACCCACCAAGAGTCTCCTCAACGCCGCTAAGCTGTATCGTTCTGCCCAAGAGTCTGAGAAAATGGGCGTGACTGCTACATCGGTCGATTTTAACCTGACTACAGCTATGAAGTGGAAGCAAGAGACGGTTGAAACTCTGCGCAGTGGTATTACGTTCTTAATGAAGAATGCCAAAGTTACGGTAGTTTTTGGTGAGGCTGTTTGCCTTGATGCCAACCATGTGCAAGTAGGCAAGACGGTGTATGAAGGAACAGATCTTATTATTGCCACTGGCTCTTCTCCCGCAGTACCTCCGATTCCTGGGCACGATTTACCACATGTGGTTACGAGCAATGAGATTCTCTCAATAGAAAAATTACCTACTTCCCTAGCGATTATTGGGGGCGGGGTGATTGGAGTCGAATTTGCTTCATTTTTTGCTTCGGTCGGGGTGAAAGTTTCCATCATTGAAATGATGGATGAAATTTTACCGATGATGGATGGTGAATTTGCTAAGCTGATGCGACGAGAGATGAAACCGGTCGAGTTCCGTCTTGGTTGTAAAGTAACTGAAATTACTCGTGATGGTGTTAAGTATACTGATGCCAAAGGGGCTGTCCAAAACCAAGCAGCCGATATGGTGTTGCTGAGTGTCGGGCGCAAACCTAATCTCGAAGCGTTGCAGGCTCTTAACTTAGATACTAATCGACTTGGTGTTGTTGTTGATGACCAATTACGGACTAACATTCCCCATGTGTATGCCATTGGAGATGTTAATGGGAAGTCTTTACTGGCCCATTCAGCTTCACGGATGGCTGAAGTCGTTGTAGCTAACCTATACGGTGAAAACAAGCAAAAAATGCGCTATCAAGCAATTCCCTGGGCAGTGTATGGAATTCCAGAGGCCGCAGGGTGTGGATTGACTGAAAGTGAGGCCAAAAAGTCAGGTCGTGAAATTGTGACGGCTACTACTCAGATGCGGGCTAATGGACGTTTCCTTGCTGAACACGGCAAGCGGGCGGCCGGCTTGTGCAAGGTCGTGGCTGATGCCAAGACTAAAGCAATTCTTGGTGTTCACTTACTTGGTCCCTATAGTAGTGAAATAATCTACGGAGCAGCGGCAATTATTGAAGCTGAGTTAAGAATTAAGGATGTGAAGGAAATCGTATTTCCTCATCCTAGTGTGTCAGAGATTATACGAGACACGCTATTTGCAATTGAAGGCACCCTTTGAGGTGGAGGAGAAGATATGGCTAAAAATATTTCATTAGATCCGGTAGAACTTCGTAAGAAAGATACCGTTAAAACCCCGGCAATTCCCATCAATCAATATACCCCTGATTTTAAGAAGGAGTTGAAGTTATATGGAAAAGAACGTTTAATTAAGGTGTTTTATGACATGTTAGTTATTCGTGAATTTGAAAATATGCTCGACTCGATTAAGAAAGAGGGTGTTTATCAGGGAATTTCATATAATCATAGAGGCCCCGCCCACTTGAGTGCAGGCCAAGAATCAGCCGCAGTGGGTCAGGCTATGAACCTAGATGCTGAAGATTTTATCTTTGGATCTCACCGTAGTCACGGTGAAATCTTGGCTAAATGTCTGTCAGCTATTGCGAAGCTTGATGAAAAAGAGATTGAGCAAATTCTGAAAGAATTCATGGGTGGAGAGACCTATGCTGTGGTTACAGAACATTTTCCTGGCAAAAATAGTAAGGATTTAGCTGAAAACTTCATTATTTATGGTACGTTAGCCGAAATTTATGCCAAACGAACCGGCTTCAGCCGTGGTTTAGGTGGTTCAATGCATACCTTCTTTGCTCCGTTTGGTAGTATGCCAAATAATGCTATTGTCGGTGGTTCTGGTACGATTGCTTTTGGTTCCGCTTTGTATAAAAAAGTGAACAGGAAGAAAGGTATTGTTATCGCCAATTTGGGTGACGGCGCGATGGCTCGTGGACCAGTTTGGGAAGCGATCAATATGGCCGCTATGGATCAATACAACACCTTATGGGATGACGACATGAAAGGTGCTCCTCCCTATATGATCAATATCTTCAATAACTTTTATGGAATGGGAGGGCAGCCAGTTGGCGAAACTTCTGGGGTTGGGATTGCCGCCCGCATCGGAGCTGGCGTGAATCCTGATGCAATGCATACTGAACGGGTTGATGGATTTAATCCATTGGCAGTAGCTGATGCAATTACCCGCAAGAAAAAGCTTTTATTAGAAGGGAAAGGTCCTGTCCTATTAGATACTATTACTTACCGATTTAGTGGCCACAGTCCTTCTGATGCTATGACTTACCGTACCAAGGAAGAATTGGATCTGTTTAGAGAACAAGACCCCGTCTTTGCATACGGCCGCTATATTGTCGAAAACGGCTTAGTCAAAGAAGATGACCTCAAAGAAATGCAGACTACTATTCTAGAGAAGATGCGCAAAGCAATGGAAATCACCGTAGATGATAAGTTATCGCCTATGGTTGATGAGGCATTTGTTGAAAGCGTCATGTTTAGTAACGGAAATGTTGAAAAACTTGGTGAGGCGCAACCTGAGCTCTCTCAAAAACTTGCAGAAAATCCAAGAGTGAAACAGATTGCTCGCCGGTCCCGTTATGCATTTGATGAGGATGGCAAAGAGTTACCATCCAGTCGTCAATACCAATATCGTGATGCTGTCTTTGAAGCTATGGTCCATCGGTTCGCTATTGATCCAACCATGGTTGCTTATGGGGAAGATCATCGTGATTGGGGTGGAGCATTTGCTTGTTATCGTGGTTTAACAGAATTACTTCCCTATCATCGTTTCTTTAACTCACCTATTTCTGAGTCGGCAATTGTCGGCAGTGGTGTTGGGTATGCGATGAGCGGTGGTCGTGCTGTAGTTGAGCTTATGTATTGTGACTTCCTAGGGTGTGCTGGAGATGAGGTCTTTAACCAAATGCCTAAATGGCAGGCCATGTCTGCTGGAGCATTACAGATGCCTCTGGTTCTCCGTGTCTCAGTTGGAAACAAGTATGGTGCCCAACACTCACAGGAATGGACCAGTATGGTTGCTTCTGTGCCTGGTCTTAAGGCGATGTATCCAGCTACTCCATATGACGTGAAGGGGATGCTCAATTATGCTCTACGTGGAACTGACCCAGTAGTATTCTTTGAAAGCCAGAAACTGTATGGGATTGGGGAGTTGTTTGAGAAATCTGGTGTACCTGAAGGGTATTATGAGATTCCCGAAGGGGAACCGGCGCTACGCAGAGAGGGTAAAGATCTTACCTTAATTGCTTTAGGGCCCTCTTTATATACGTGTCTTGAGGCTGCTGACGAGCTCAAAGCGACGTATAACTTAGATGCTGAAGTAATAGATCTCCGTTGGATTAACCCACTTCATTATGAAATGTTAGTCGAGTCTGTCAAGAAAACGGGACGGGCTGTGCTAGTAACCGATAGTGCAGAGCGGGGTAGTTATCTTCAGACGGTAGCTGCAAACCTCGGTCGGTTAGCTTTCGATTATTTAGATGCTCCCCCAGTGGTAGTTGGTTCACGTAACTGGATCACCCCGCCAGCTGAGATGGAAGATTACTACTTTCCACAACCTGATACTATTATAGATGCAATTCATGAGCAGATTCTGCCGTTAGCCAATCACAAGGTGCGGCGTAATAGAACTGATGGTGAATTCAATCGTATCCAGGGAGCAGGGGTATAAGAGAATTGGATGAGACCCGCCTTTTGGCGGGCCTCATTATTACGAGTAGAGGAATGGATATGGCCAAAGCACAAGAAGATAAGATTACAACATTACAAGGACAAATTAATAGCAGTGATAAGGCAGTTCGCCTTACTGCGGCTCATCAGCTAGGTGAGGCCATGCAAAGTAAAGCGTTGCAAAGAGAGGTGTTGCTAGAGGTGAATAACCATGTTCATACTACCTATTCGTTTAGTCCGTATGAACCAGCAGGCGCTGCTTTTGCCGCTTGGGAAGCTGGGTTGGCCATTGTGGGATCGATTGATCACGATAGTATCTCTGCAGCTCATGAAATGTTGGAAGCTTCAGCCATGTTAGGGATTGCCAGTACGGTTGGTTTCGAAGTTCGCTCTGGTTTCCAAGAGACTCCATTCGCTGATAAAAAGATCAACAATCCCGACTCTCTTGGCATTGCCTATATGTGCGTGCATGGCGTGCCGGTTCGTGCTATAGCAGCTGTAGATCAATTTTTAGCTCCCATACGGGCTATTAGAAATATACGCAACAGAGCTCAAGTTGATGCTTTGAATGCTCTTATCTGTGATAGTGCTTTAGGAAAAATAGATTTTGAACTAGATGTAATACCACTTTCACGACTAAACGAGGGTGGCAGTATAACTGAACGCCATATCCTCTCTGCGTTTGCCTCAAAAATACTAAAAGTTGCACCAGCGGGTAAGGCAACAGTCGATTTTCTAGAAACCCAACTAAAAATTTCTTTAACAGGTTCCATGCGTAAGTTATTACTTGACCCTACTAATGTTCATTATCATTACGACTTACTCGGGGTATTGAAGGGAAATTATCTTCCCCGGTTTTTTATTCAACCTAGTCGCGAAGAGACGGTTGATGTAAAAGAGGTAGTTAATTTTGCCCTTTCAATTGGAGCAATACCAGCGTACGCTTATTTAGGGGATGTTGGTGAGAGTGTAACGGGAGATAAAAAGGCCGAGCAGTTTGAAGATGCATATCTTGATGATTTGGTAGCTTATTTAGCTAAGATTGGATTTCCTGCTATTACCTACATGCCTCCACGCAACAGTGAGGCGCAGATGGAGAGGTTACAGAAATTGTGTAGAAAACATAATCTTATGGAAATCAGTGGAGTCGATATCAACTCATCGCGGCAATCATTTAATTGTCCAGAAATGCTAGCGCCAGGTTGTATCCATTTGGTCGACTCTGCTTGGGCTCTCGTGGCTCACGAGAAATTGGTAAATCATGATGAGACGTGGGGATTATTCCATCCTAACTCCCCATTAGCGACTAATACGTTAGCTCAGCGAATTGAGGTATATGCTCGTTTAGCAAAAGAGATGGATCCTTTTGAGCCAACCTCTATTTTGGAACTTGCCTCAAAAGTTTTGCGTTAAGGAGAGATGAAATTGGATAATGTTAAACGATGGGTACCACCAGTGGTACGAGGAATGACTAGCGATGGTGAAACGGGTCTGGTAGTTAGTGTAATTGATGCTTCTGGGCCAGCATTGACCTTTCCCCATCCTATCGATAAGCAGAGCATAGATGAAACGGTGCATGCTTGGCGTCAGCTTTTTAACGAATACTGCACTAAAAATAACAGTTATCCGGCCTCGGTCGGCATTGCGGGACTTGATTGGGCGCTGGGCTTAGGGGTTACCTTCGAAGAGGCCCAAGTAGCTCAGGGTGTCAGTAGAAATCCTTTAGAGAAGAGGGTAATTACCCGTGCCAATATCATGCAAAATAAAATTTCGTTGGTGACAGGTGGTGCTCAGGGCTTTGGAGAAGGGATCGTTAAAGGGTTAGTGGCAGAGGGTGGTTTTGTCTATATTGCCGATTTGAACCGAGCAGGAGCCGAAGCCTTGGCGTTACAATTAAATGAAGAGGCTGGGCGTCAGGTAGCCTCGGCTCTCTTTGTGGATGTAACCAATGAAGCTTCAGTTGAAGCGATGTTAGATAAAGTAGCTCTCCAAAGTGGTTCACTTGATTTGTTTGTCAGTAATGCCGGAGTCCTCAAAGCTGGTAGTGTCAAAGAGATGGCCTTAAAAGATTTCCAATTTGTAACTGATGTCGACTACACCGGATTTTTTATATGCACCAAGTTTGCCGGACGTCAGTTAGCACTCCAAAATATGGGGTCAGGCGGAAAATACCTAACCGATATTGTGACTATAAGCAGCAAGAGTGGTTTGGAAGGATCGAACAAGAATGGGGCTTATGCCGGCGCTAAATTTGGTACAATTGGACTAACCCAGAGTTTTGCTTTAGAGTTAGTGACTGACAATATTAAGGTCAATGCAGTTTGTCCTGGTAATTTCTTAGATGGGCCGCTTTGGTCAGATCCAGATCGCGGGTTATTTGTACAATATCTAGCAACAGGGAAGGTTCCTGGAGCCAAGACGATTGAAGATGTTAGAAGGGCTTATGAAGCCAAGGTTCCGTTAAATCGTGGGTGCCGAACAGAAGATGTTGTTCGTGCCTTATGTTATATTGTTGAACAGAAGTATGAAACTGGTCAGGCTGTCCCGGTTACGGGCGGTCAAGTAATGCTGAATTAAGCAGGAGGAATATTGTGAAAACAAGAGCAGTTCGTTTGTATGGGAAAAATGATTTACGTATTGAAGAATTTGAACTTCCCCGCATCAAAAATGATGAAATATTGGCGCGAATTGTGACCAATAGTGTATGTATGTCAGATCATAAGGCAGCCGCTCAGGGGCCTGATCACAAGCGTATCCCCAAAGATATTGCCGAAAACCCCATTATATTAGGTCATGAATTTTGTGGTGAAATTGTGGAAGTTGGGAGCAAGTGGGCGTCAAAATTTAAAGCCGGTGATCGATTTTCGATTCAACCAGCGTTAAATTACAAAGGTTCTTTAGCCGCTCCGGGTTATTCATACCAATATGTGGGTGGTGATGCTACTTACGTGGTAATCCCTAATGAGGTCATGGAGGTGGATTGCCTTTTGACCTATGAAGGAGAGGCCTTTTTCTTAGGTTCTCTAGCTGAGCCGGTTTCATGTATTGTTGGAACATACCATGCTATGTATCACACCACAGGTGGTTCGTATGTACATGACATGGGTATTGTTGAAGGTGGTAATGTCGCCATTCTAGCTGGGGTAGGTCCTATGGGTCTCGGAGCTATTGATTATGGTATCCATTGCGATCGCAAACCTTCGTTAATGGTTGTTACAGATATTGATCAGGAGCGCTTAACTCGTGCAGCTAAGCTTTATACGGTTGAAGAAGCCGCCAAGAATGGAGTCAAACTAGTTTATCTCAATACTAAAGATTGTGACGATCCAGTTGCTAAGCTAAAAGAGATTTCAGGTGGAGAAGGCTATAATGACGTTTTCGTCATGGCCCCAGTACGAGCTTTGATTGAACAAGCCGATGCTGTTTTAGCGAAAGATGGGTGTTTAAACTTCTTTGCTGGTCCGAGCCGAACCGATTTTGGGGCGATGTTAAACTTCTATAATGTCCACTATGCCTCAACACATATTGTGGGGACTAGTGGCGGAAATACAGCTGATATGAGAGAATCGTTGCAGATGATGGAGAAGGGCTTACTCAACCCATCAGGGATGATAACTCACATTGGTGGATTGAATGCTGTTCCAGAAACGGTAGTTAAGTTACCATCTATTCCAGGGGGAAAGAAATTGATTTACACCCATGTGGAATTACCATTGACCGCGATTGAAGATTTCGCAGAAGTTGGCAAGAAAGATCCTTTCTTTGCTGATCTGGCAGAAATTGTGGCACGTCATAATGGGTTATGGAACTTGGAGGCTGAGAAATATGTATTAAAGAACGCTCCAAAACATGATGCATAAGTAGGAGGAAGTATGGCCAAGCATATAGCAATCGATCTAGGAGCATCCAATGGTCGGGTGATTGTCGGAGATTTGTCGGGATTTGAAGTTACAAATCGCTTTGTGACTAAAAGTGAAATTTTACTTAAAGAGTCTCATTGGGATATTATCTATATTTTCTCTGAGATCAAGAAGGGCATTAAAGAAGCTTTTCAAAGATATGGGGACCAAATCGTTTCGATTGGTGTCGATACTTGGGGAGTCGATTATGGTCTGTTAGATGAACACGGATCTTTGGTGGCAATTCCTTACCACTATCGTGATCTTCGCAGTGAAGGTATGATTGAGGAAGTTACTAAAAAGCTTGGCCGTGATGCTATATTTGAACGCACAGGAATTGCATTTCAACCTTTTAATACGCTGTATCAATTGGCTGCTATGCAGAAATTACGCCCTGCCACATTTTCTGTGGCAAGGCATTATCTCTCTCTTCCCGATCTTATTAATTATTGGCTCACAAATGTGATGGTTAATGAAGTGACTCATGCCTCGACCACCCAATTGTACAATCCCAATACAAAAGACTGGGACTGGGAAACTATCGACGCTCTCAATTTTCCTCGCCATATTTTTGGAAAATTAGTTTTGAGTGGAACTATTGTCGGTCCCTTAGATGCTGCGGTTGCTCAGGAGCTACATGCGCCTGAGCACGTGGTAGTAGTGGCAGGAGGGACCCATGATACTGCCTCTGCAGTAGCAGCTGTTCCTTCAGCTAGTGGGGAAGACTTCTTATACATCTCAAGTGGTACCTGGTCGTTGCTAGGGGTTGAGTCAAAAACCCCTATTGTAACACCAGCTGCTTTAGAAAGTGGTTTTACCAATGAAGTTGCTGTCAATGGTAATATTCGTTTTCTTAAGAATATAATGGGGATGTGGATTCAACAAGAATGTGTCCATTATTGGGAAGAACAAGGAGAGTCTCTCAGTTGGGCTGAGCTCGATGCCGAGACTTTAGAATGTGCCAACTATCCGGGGTATATAGATCCAAATGATCAACGTTATTTGGCACAGAGTACTCCCCAGAACTTGATGGTTGACCGAGTTGTCGCTAATTGTAAAGAGCTCGGCTTTGCTCCACCAAAGAGTAAAGGGGAGTATATGGTAGCTATTTACCGTGGTTTGGCTAAAGCTTATGCCCAAGCGATTATGCATTTGGAACAGACGACAGGTAAAAAGTATAAATCTCTTTACATAATTGGAGGGGGCTGTAAGAACGAGATTCTCGACCAATGGAGTGCTGATGAAACTGGTTTAACTGTATATGCTGGTCCGGTTGAGGCTACGGCTTTAGGCAATATGTTGGTCCAAGGAGTAGCAACCGGGAGTATTGCTTCCCTCCAAGAGGGGCGGGCACAGATCATTGCCCATCAAAAGGTAACCCGTTTCGATCCACAGTAGGATCTTGTGACTGTTACATAATGAAAAATAATAAAAAAATAATTGCATAATTATGTATAGAGTATTGCATAAATATGTATGTTAGCATTAATATGCACCAACTTGCAATAAAGGTGGTGCATATTGGGGAAGACTATCTTAATTCTAGCTGATGGGACCTGCTTTAGCGGTCTAGGGTTTGGCGCTTTGGCCCCATCTGTAAAACAACTTCTCAGTTCCAGTTATACCAACATGCCAGTCGGTGAATTGGTTTTTAATACCAGCATGGGTGCCTACCATGAAATTATTACCGATCCTTCTTACGCTGGCCAATCAATTGTAATGACAGCTCCCCATATCGGTAATTACGGCCTCAATCGTAGCTGGAACGAGATGCAGTTTGCTCTCCCTGTGTGCAAATCTATTATTGTTCGTGACCTCTATACTGGAGCCATACCACTTGGACGAGAATCATTAGAAACGCTTGCTAGAAAATGGAATTTGTGTGGAATGACGGACGTTGATACGCGTGCACTTACCCTCCATATCCGCCAAAAAGGGAGTCAATACGGGGTTGTCATAGCGGCCTGTGATCTCACACAAGAAGAGGTAAAACAGGTCATACAATGGCTCATAGCGTGTCCGCCGATGCAGGAGAGAGATTTTATCAGTTCTTGTACTGTAGAAAAACCTCAATTTTACCCACCCGAAGGGAACGTGAAAAGACGATTTGCCCTTTGGGATTTTGGATTCAAACAATCGATTGTAAAGCAATTACAGCAAAGAGGAGTTGCGGTGACAGTATTTCCTGCTGTGATGCCACTTTCCCAGATTCTGACTCAGGAATGTAATTTTGATGCGTTGTTAATCTCTAATGGTCCGGGGGATCCAGCAACGCTAGGGGGTGCAGTTGACCAATTACGAGGTTTCCTTGGAACCATTCCCCTTTTAGGTATTTGTTTGGGACATCAGTTACTGGCTCTAGCGTTGGGGGGTAAGACCGAGAAAATGTTGTTTGGCCATCATGGATCGAATCATCCAGTGCGTGACTTACAGCGAAACAAAGTCTATGTTACGGCCCAAAATCATGGTTACTGTGTCCTCCCTGATTCGTTGCCACCAAGCGCTACCATGTGGTTAGTTAATAACAACGATAAAACTCTCGAAGGGTTTTACGATCTGACACATACGGTCATGGCAGTCCAATTTCATCCTGAAGCGGCACCTGGTCCTTGGGAAGCCCGACAGCTTTTTGATACCTTTATCCAATTTTCACACCTAAACAAGGAGTCTTCTGATGCCAGCTAGAAGAGATATTTCTTCTGTTCTTATTATTGGCAGTGGTCCCATCGTGATTGGTCAAGCCTGTGAATTCGATTATTCAGGTACGCAAGCAGTACAGGCTCTAAAAGAGGAGGGTTATCGCGTCATTTTGATTAACCCCAACCCAGCTACGGTGATGACTACCCCTAATTTAGCCGATGCTATTTATATGGAACCACTCAGTCTCGCTTATGTCGCAGAGGTGATCCGTAAAGAACGACCCGATGCAATTTTAACAACAATGGGTGGGCAGACTGGGTTGAATGTAACCAGTGAATTACAGCGTGCAGGGGTGCTAGAACAGTATGCCGTTACAGTTATTGGAGCGAGTATTGAATCAATAGAACTTGCTGAAGATCGGCGTCGCTTTAAAGAAATTGTCACAGCGCTTAATTTAGAATCACCTCGGTCTGTTACTGCTAAATCATTGCATGAGGCCATATTATTCAAAGAGATCGTCGGTTTACCGTTAATTTTGCGACCTAGTTTTACCTTAGGTGGCTATGGAGGGGGGATTGTCTTTGAAGAAGCTGAATTTGTGCGAATGGTAAAACAGCTCTTGCCGCGAGTCCACGTCAGGAGGTTTTGGTAGAAGAATCGTTGATTGGGTGGAAGGAGCTCGAATTGGAGGTGATGCGGGACGCTAACGATAATGCTGTGGTTGTATGCTCTATTGAGAATATAGATCCGATGGGAATTCACACTGGTGATAGTATGACGGTGGCTCCTATTCAGACTCTTTCTGATGCGGTGTATCAAAAAATGCGTCTTGCAGCGATCGCGATTTTACGGGCAGTGGGAGTTGAGTGTGGCGGTTCCAACGTCCAATTTGCTCTTGATCCCGAAACTGATCGAATGGTGGTCATCGAGATGAATCCGCGAGTTTCTCGATCTTCAGCTTTAGCTAGCAAAGCTACCGGGTTTCCGATTGCTCGTGGTTCCGCAAAATTAGCGGTAGGGTATACACTCGATGAGGTTTTAAATGAAATTACAGGAGTTACTGCAAGCAGTTTTGAACCAGCTTTAGATTATTGTGCGGTAAAAGTACCTCGGTTTGAGTTGGAAAAATTTCCCATGCCGATTCAAGCTCTCGGTACACAAATGCGCAGTGTTGGTGAATCATTAGCTCTTGGTAGAACTTTTCTTGAAGCGCTCAATAAAGCCATCCGTTCTAATGAACGCAATTTAGAAGGGCTTCAGTGTCTTGATTCTATTCCTGGTTATACACTTGCAGATGTTCCTATTATTCTTGCAAGTGCCCATCCGTTACGACTTTTTGCGGCCTATTCGACGCTCTGGTATGGAGGAGAAATTGCCCAAACTTACGTTTGTGCAGTGACGCATTATGATCGATGGTTTGTCTACCAATTGTATCGGCAGGTTCTCCTTGATCAGGAGTTGGCACAAAAAGAAAAACTCTCTGCAGAACTCTTACTCCTCGCTAAACGATTTGGGATGAGCGATCTACGCATTGGTCAGCTTTGTCACCGATCAGAGCATACTATTAGAGCGATGCGTGAGGCACGAAAGATCTTGCCAAGTGTCCATTTTGTCGATACATGTGCTGGTGAATTCGTTGCAAAAACTCCCTATTGTTATCTTACGTATGGTGAAATTGACGAGGCTGTGGCTCTCAAAGAAGAGACTGTGGTAATAGTAGCAAGTGGTCCCAATCGGGTCGGGCAAGGACTTGAGTTCGATACCTGTTGTACACTGGCTTCTTTAGCTTATCGCCAATTTGGGAAAAAAACGATCATTATTAATTCGAATCCTGAAACGGTATCGACTGATTTTACCATTTCTGACCGTCTCTATATTGAACCCTTGACTGGGGAGCATGTTTTACAAATTATAAAACGCGAAGGTGCCAACGCTGTAGTGTTGCAACTGGGTGGACAGACTCCTCTTTCCCTTTTAGATGAATTACATGCTAATAATGTTACGCTGGTTGGGACCGTCTATGAATCGATGCAAACTGCAGATGACCGAGGTCGGTTTGCCCATATCGTTCAAGACCTTGGTCTTCTACAGAGTAAGAATCAGACGGTAACAAGCACTCAACGGGTTTACCAAGCGGCTCGAGAAGTTGGCTATCCCCTCCTATTACGTCCTTCACATGTCCTCGGTGGACGGAATATGGAAATTGTTTATGATGAACAGCAGCTTCAAATCTACCTTGAAAATGGTGTAGTGATTACTGAGAAGGTACCGTTGTTAGTCGATCATTTCCTTGATGATGCCTTTGAGTATGATGTTGATGCCATCTGTGACGGTACTTCACTCTATATTGGTGGTATTTTGCAACATATCGAAGCAGCGGGAATCCATTCTGGCGATTCTGCGGCTGTGTTTCCCCCTTTTAGGGCTTCTCCTGAAATTTTAAGCCAGATGAGGCAAGCCACCCAAATGTTGGCACTGCACTTACAAATAGTTGGTTTCATGAATATTCAATTTGCGGTACAAGAGGAGCGCCTCTATATTATTGAAGTCAATCCGCGTGCTTCACGAACCATTCCGTTTATTTCAAAAATGTCAAAAGTCGACCTTGTAAAAGCAGTAGTTGGGATTTGGGAGGGGCATAATTTAGTGGAACAGGCCTTAGTTGCTACTTCAGGAGGGATTGGTGAGGGGCATTGTTGTTACGGGTGGGCGGTTAAAGAAGCCGTCTTCTCTTTTGATCGATTTGTCGATATTGATCCTCGCCTCGGTCCTGAGATGCGTTCGACAGGCGAGGTGATTGGAATGGGATCTTCTTTTGGGGAAGCTTTCGCGAAATCCCAGATAGCAGCAGGGAATCAACTACCGTTGCAAGGAAGAATTTGTATTTCAGTGAATTCTCGAGATCGCAAGACGATTATTCCTATTGCACGCCAATTACAGGAGCTTGGTTTCGACCTAGCTGCCACGCGTGGGACAGCTCGTGACCTATATGATGCGGGTATTGTATGTGAAACGGTATTAAAAAGCGATGATGGACATCCGAATATTATTGATCACATGCGTAATAAAAGAATTGATTTATTAATTAACACACCAATGGGTAAACGTGGGCGAAAGGATGCCGAAAATCTTCGTAGTGAAGCCATGCGGATGAAAATACCGTATACTACTACTACCAGTGCGGCATGGGCGGTAGTTGAGGCTGTTAGGTACCTTCAAGAACGTAAGATTGAGGTGGTTAGTTTATAGATTACTTGTGAAATTTATTAGGTGTTGGGAGTAATGAAATAACCCTCTAAATCTACCAAGCGGAAGAAAGAGAGTTATTTTTGTGCTAGATAAAGTCGGGCAGAGAGGATTTGAACCTCCGACCCCTTGGTCCCGAACCAAGTGCGCTAGCCCCTGCGCTACTACCCGTTAATGTATTGGAAAATGACCGCAACGGTCGAAACTATATCCAATAGGTGCTCTTGTGTCAATGTACAACATTGACACGGACCCCTGTACATGCTACTTTTCTGAGGATGTCCTTACTTTTAAGGATATTTTAATTTGTGCATAAAAAGAGGTCGTACATGCCTTCCAAGGATTCGAAAACTCCAGAGAAAAAAGACAAGAATGTTGTTAAGTTCAACGCTAACGTTGAAAAATCAGATACTACTGCCAAGAAGAAGCCAACGATTACAGTATCTAAGATAATATCTTATATTATTTTAGGTTTGATTACTATTGCTATGGTGGGAGGAGTCGCACTTTCTTCTTTTAGTCCAAGTGGTAATCCTTCTTCGCTAGTGTTTGGTTCTTACGATGGTACTCCAATAGAATTTGCCTATGGCAATTATTTTTATAACCAGTATCAAAATCTAGCTCGTCAAAATACCGGTACTGGTGAATCCGCTGCGTACCAAATTTGGCGGGGAGCTTTTGAAAGCACAGTTTTTCAGACTGCTATGACGCAAAAAGCTAAAGCGGCGGGTATTCGTGTTGCTGATAAAACTCTTAATAAAGCAATTATTGATAGTGGTATCTATGATAAAGATGGTAAGTTTGATATTACCACCTACGAAAAAGCGAGCGTTGAGAGTAAAAAGCAGGTCCAGAAACAATATGCAGAAAATTTGCCAGTCCAAATGGTGATGGAAGATGTCGTTTCAGTACTTTCGACTCCGGCTGAACTCGATTACATTATTAAGATGGGCGACAATGCCCGTTCTTTCGAGTATGTGGTCTTTGATTCATCTGCTTATCCTGAAGAACTCACTCGGCAATATGCTCAGGCCAATCCCTCTTTGTTCACCCTGCTCGATATCTCTGTGATTTCAATGGAAGATCAAGATAGGGCAGAGGCGGTGCGTGATTCTATTGTAGCTGGTGTTACCACTTTTGAAGAGGCGGCTAAAGAGTATTCTCTCGATAGTTTTGCAAGTGAAGGTGGACGAGCTGGAATGTGGTATTTTTATGAGCTCGAAGGGAATTTTGCCAATCCCGAAGAAGTAAATATTCTTTTCTCGACGCCTCAGGGGAGCCTCTCGCCAGTGTTTACTGCCCAAAATGGTGTTACTCTTTACCGGGTAGAACAAAGTCCCTTTCAGGCTGATCTAAGTGATCCTGAAGTCTTGCAAGATGTACGAGCCTATATCGGATCCCGTGATGCTGAAATTGTCACCACCTATCTTGCCCAACAAGCTGATGATTTTGTAGCAGCTACCCAAGCGGGTGCCGATTTTAATGCAACTGCTCAAGAAAAGGGTGTGCCAGTTATTTCGGTTG
>Ga0265294_10000260_pt1 | contig 68996 bp, 78 predicted proteins | sample MunlanPumphouse3_FD_192504 | JGI IMG/M metagenome (GOLD analysis project Ga0265294, IMG submission 192504) | Groundwater microbial communities from a municipal landfill in Southern Ontario, Canada - Pumphouse #3 | ecosystem: Environmental > Aquatic > Deep subsurface > Groundwater | place...
CCAAAGGGTGATGAAGAAGGATTTTATGGTCCATGGAATTTATCAGACCAAATTGCTGTTGTAGCGTCTCGTGATTTAACTAAAATTGACAAAGCAGAAAGATTAAGTACTGAATCAAAATATTATTCGGCTCTATCAAGTTATTATCTAGCCCAAACCAACGAATTTATAAATACCGTCGAAGATATATTTAATAGATATTACAATGAGAAGACCATAGAACTCACTCAAAAACAAATTGACATTTTAAAAAATCAATATGAAAGCGCTACAGAAGAAAAAGCTAAGGATGAAATTGAAAAACAAATCTTAACAGCTCAGAAAACTCTTGAAGGTTTAAAAGCAAATAATGTTTCACTGGAATATTTTGATTTTACTGAAGATTTATACACAGAAACAAGAAACATTATAGATACCATCATTTCTCAAAACACTGATGTTTCAATAGATTTAAGTGAAAGACTGGATTTAAAAGCTTTACATTTAAATGAAGAATCGTCTAAAATTCAAAAAAAGTTTTGGTTTTTACCTTATTTACCTTTTTCAACATTAACTCTCAAAGTACAACCTTTTACTTCTGATGAGAACGATGAATGGAAACCAAGTTGGAGTATAGGTTTAGATTTCCAGCTGACGATTTTTGATAAAGGTGAGAGAAAGCTAGCATCTGACAATATGAAATCAAACCTAGCCAATCTAACCTATGAAGAAAGCCTCAAGCAAATTGAAGAAACAATTATGGGTCTTGAAACTAAAAGAAAAACTTTGAATTTTGATGTAAGTATTAACCAGATTGATTTAAAAAACGCTCAAGAAGATTATGAAAAAAACATAGATCTTTATAAAAAAGGATTCATAACACAAGATGACTTAAGTTTATCTGAGATAGCTCTACAAATGAATAAATTAAATTTAGAAAACACTGAAAATAGTTTAAAAGTAAATGAACTTAGATTAATGCAACAGTATTATGTAAATCTATGGGGTGATAATAATTGAAAAAGAGAACTAAAATAACTATTTGGACAATTGTAATAATTGCTATTGTAATTATTGGTTCTTTTATACTTTTATCTAGGAACAAATCTAAAATAAGTTCAGACACAGGTCTATCATCTTCAATATACCTAAAATACCAGGTAAAAACTGATATAGGAGATTCAATTGAAGTAGTAGGAACCGTTCAAGCGTCAACAAAATCTGTAATGCCTAAGGTTTCTGGAGAAATCAAAGAAATTTATGTTGAGAAGGGAGACCATGTTGAAGCTGGTCAATTGCTTGCTAAAATAGATGATCTACAGTATCAAGTTCAATACTTAAACGCTTTGAATGATTATGAGTCTTCATCCAATTTAGGCGAAAGAATGAAACAAGTTAAGAAGCTTCAACTAGAGTTGGCAGAAAAAAATTTAGAGTATACTGATATTACCGCACCTGTATCCGGAGTAATCAGCGAAGTAAATATTACTGAAAAGGATGTTATAGGCACAACTGCAGCAGCTTTTACAATAGTTGAAGATAACAATCTTAAGGTAAAAGTTGCTATAGATGAAATTGATATACCTTTGATAAAAGAGGGAATGGAGGCAACAATAGTTTTTGACTCGTTAAACTTAAATTTACCCGGAAGAATAAGTTGGATTAGCCCAACTGCAACAACTGATATGGGTATTGTGGTTATCCCAATAGAAATAGAATTCGAAGAAGAAGATGTTAATCAATATCCTATCATTTCAGGAATGACTGCAGATGTAGAAATAGTCACACTTAAATTAGAAGACACAGTGGCTGTACCTAAAGATGCAATTCAAATAGGGCCTGATGGTTCAAAAATGGTTTATAAAATGACTCAGGAAGGCGGAATGGAACCAGTCCAGGTTCAAACTGGTAGAGAAACAGATAAAATGGTTGAAATAACCTCAGGTTTAAGCAAAGAAGATGTAGTTTTAATAATTCCATCCTCTCAAGAGGCTGATAGATTGATGCAACAATACGGATTAACTATTAGTATTCCTTCAATAACCCCAACAACACCCAGCAGAGTTCCACCCACAGGTGGAGGAAGAGGTGGATTTTAATGCCGGGAACTGTTTTAGAATTGAGAGATGTTTGGAAAGTCTATGAGATGGGGGAAGTGAAAGTTGAAGCCCTTAAAGGTATTTCTTTCAATCTTGAAGAAGGAGAATATACTATAATAATCGGACCTTCAGGAAGTGGTAAATCTACTTTACTTCAAATTTTGGGTTGTTTAGATCTACCTACAAAGGGAAAGGTTATTATTGAAGGAATTGAAGTTTCAAGAATGAAAGGTTCACAACTTGCAAAAATTAGAAATCAAAAAATAGGTTTTATATTTCAAAGTTTCAACCTTTTACCTAAGTATACAGCTTTAGAAAATGTTGAGCTACCTATGCTTTATGCGGGAGTTCCTGCTAAAAAAAGAAGAGAAAGAGCTAAAGAACTTCTTGAAATGGTTGGACTAGGCAATAGACTGGATCATAAACCTACACAATTATCTGGTGGCCAGCAACAAAGAGTTGCTATAGCAAGAGCGCTAGCAAATGATCCTGCGATTATTTTGGCAGATGAACCTACCGGTAACCTAGATACAAAAAGCGGAGAAGAAGTCTTTAGAATATTCGAAGAATTAAATGAAAAAGGGGTAACTTTAGCTATTGTTACCCATGATATGAGATGGTTAGACAGAGGAAGTAAGATTATCAAGCTACTTGATGGAAAGATCGAAGAAATAGAGGTGAAAGCCGTTGGAAATACTTAAAGAAACATTTAGATCTTTACTCGATAATAAGCTGAGAACCTTCCTGTCTATGTTGGGAATAATTATCGGCGTAGCAGCTGTAATGGCAATCGTTGCAATCGGCGATGGAGCAAGAGAAGAAATCAATAAAACTGTTTCTTCTTTAGGTTCTAACATCATAATGGTTACCTCCTCTGTTTATTCGAGATTTGCTTCACAACCTCTAGAGTTTGATGATGCTATAAATATTACAGCCATGGTTCCTGGAGCTAAAAGCGCTACCGGATTGCTAAGTTCTAGTCTCACAGTTGAGAGTAAGGGAGAAAACACTACTGCAAGCGTTTTTGGTGTTTTACCTGATTTTTTTGAAATAATGAATTTAGATATAGCATATGGAAGAGCTATTAACGATAATGACTTGGAAGAGCTTAGTAGCATAGCAGTAATCGGTTATAACATCGCTGATAAACTTTTTGGAAGACAAGATGTCGTTGGAGAACGCTTTAATATCATACAAACTGGCTCAAAAGGAAGCCGAAAAATTACATTTGAGATTGTTGGCGTACTTAAAAAAACAGGTAGTAGATTATTATTTAATGTAGATGACTTGGTCGTTCTTCCATATAATATAGCAGATTATAGACTTTTTCACACTAAGGGTAGAACTAACCAAATATTGGTATCTGCAGTTGATGAAAAAAGTGCGCAACTTGCCACAATGGGTATAGATTTTTATCTGTACAGAAAATTCCAAGATACAAACAAATATACTATATTAAGTCAGGAAGCCATTTTGGATGCCGTTAATCAAATTACAGGTATTTTTAATGTAATTCTTGTTGGTATAGCATCTATTTCATTAGTAGTAGGTGGAATAGGAATAATGAACATTATGCTTGTAACAGTTAAAGAAAGAACTAGAGAAATAGGAATAAAAATGGCTATTGGCGCAAGTAGAAAAAGAATCCTTCTAGAATTTTTATTAGAAAGTATAATTTTAACAGTAATAGCTGGTATAATAGGAATGATTCTTGGTGTATTTTTATCAAGCCTAATTGCATATTTTGGAAAAGCTTTTGGCTTATCGGCTGTTTTTACAATAAAATCTATACTTTTATCTTTTGGTGTTTCTGCTGCAATAGGTCTGTTTTTCGGAATATACCCAGCAAATCAAGCATCTAAGTTAAGTCCTGTAGAAGCCCTAAGACACGAATAAAGAAGGTGTATCTATAATGGAAGACATAATTTTCCCAAAATTATTTTTGTGGGGGGCAAATAGCCCTCCCTTCTCTCATTCTTTTTTTAATCCTGAAAATGATGTCACTGAGTTCAAAAAAAATATTTCAAATAAAATTGATTTAATCAATTCTCTAAATGTTAATTCATTTAGGTTTGCATTGAATTGGAACGATCTCATTAATGATTCTTCAAGATCAATAAAAAAATATAATTACTTTATAGATCTATTAATTCAAAATAATTTAGAACCCATTATTAATATCTTTGATTTCGATTTTTTTCAAATAAAATTCAATGATGATAATTTTCTTTCTTTTATTTTAGATATATGTAAAAAAATGTTCTATGATTTTGGAAATAAAATTCAGTTTTATTCAGTCTTAAACAATCCTATGAAATTTTTGAAGGTCACTTACCTTTATAATAATATCTCTGATTTTTCAACTTTGTCTAACTTATTTGAAAGAGTTATTCAATTTTATGAAAAAGTTTATAATATCATTAAATTATCAAATTCTTTGGCAAAAGTCTCTATTTCTGAAGATTTATATTTTAATTTAAATGAAACTTTTTCCTTTAATCAAGGTAAAACCAAAATAAAAAGCAATGAATTCTATTTTTCTATGTTTGATTCTTTAATTAATGGAAAAAGTCCATTTTTTATACTAGAAGACAATATCCACTATGACATTGATTTTATTGGATTAAACTTCAATGAATTTGCTTATTTCCCTTCTGATGAATATGCTGGTTTGTTGACTGGATTCAAAACAGATTCAAATAAAGAATACGATAAGCAAAGTTACACTCATTTTAAAGATATATTAGAAAGATGTTCAGAAGATTATGATATTCCAATACTAATTACAGAAAATTCAATTGGTGAAGATTTGAACACTTTGAAAATTAACTCTTTAATAGACAATATTTATCAAGTTAACGATAGCATATCTAAGAAAAACTGTAAAATTTTTGGTTATATCTACAATTCTTTAACAGACTTCAAGGTGAATAATCATTCTATAAAAAATGGATTATATGAAATTAATTTTAAATATAATGATTACATCCCTAGAAATTTTGCTAAGATTTATTCTAATATAGCAAAAACTAACTCGATTACAGAAAACTATCTGAAATTCATTAATTAATCATTTAGTTGTTTTATAAATTCAATTTTTTGTTTGTTTTAATTTTTCAATATATTTTACTAATTAAAAATGGGGTGGGAAAAATGAGAAGATCTTCATTGCTTTTGTTCCTAATCATTATTTTCTCTCTTTCAGGATTTTCTTTCATATATATCAACGGAAACAACATTATAAAAAAAGGAGAAAAAATACAAATATCTGGTTATGATGAGAAACAGGTGTTATTGACTGTTTACAAAGTTTCATATCCTCTTGATGTAATTTTGTATCAACAATCACTTCCTGAAATTGAAAAATCATATCTATATTCAAAAACCTTAAAAGCTGATAAAGAAGCTAATATTAATAACACTATAGAATTCGAAGAGCTTGGATTATATTACTTAGAATTTCAGAGTATTGATTCTAAAAAAAATTACTATGAAGAAGTATTGGTAACAGAAACAAACTTTATAGCTACTTATGATGGAGATAAATTTTTTATTAAAATATACAACACTAACACACTAGATGATGTTAAAAGCAGAATAATATTGCAAGATACCAACGGTAAAACTGAAATATATAATAATATATCTGAATTGAAAACAAATTTTTCTTCTTTAAAACGTGTAGTAGTAGAAAATGATTCAGGTATTCAATTTCAAAATTTCTATTCAAAAAGCAAGATTTATAAAGATTCCCCTTTACAAATTATTACTGATAGGCCTTTATACAAACCTAATCAAACAATAAATTTTAGGGTGATATCCTACCAACAAGATAACAATAAATATATCTTCAAAAACGACAACATTATTAATGTTAATATCCTAGATCCTTCTGGAAACCAGATTTTATCTCAGACATATAAAACCGATAATTTTGGTGGAGCCAACGGACAATACTATCTCTCAGAATCAGCACCTTTAGGATACTACAGTATTCAACTTACTTCTCAAGATGGTGAATCTTATTACAATGGTTTCTATGTCCAAGATTATGTTAAACCTGAATATTTCGTTGAAATTTCAACCGATGAAGATACATATTATACCAATGACTTAATAAATTTTTCCATCAAATTAACTTACTTAAATGGCAATCCAGTTAAAAATGCAAATATATCTCTCTATGTTTACTACGATAACCTATATGGCTATGAAGGAAGATCTCTTTTATATCAAACTGTAACTTTTACTGATGAAAATGGTATTTTAAATATACCAATTAAGGTACAAGATGGTCATGAAGGGTATTACACGCTGGAAACTATAATAGTTGATGAAAGCCAGCGTCAAATTCAAGAAACCCATCAGGTTAGAATTATGGATGGAAGTTATCTCATAGAACTTGATAATAGATATGTTCAAGCTAAACCTAACGAAACTGTTACTTTCAACGGCACCATTACCGATCGCCAAGGTAGTCTTGCTGAAGGCAACTTGAAAATTGATCTTTACAAACAGGTATGGGATGAGGAAGCCTGGAAAACAATAAACATTTTAGAAAATACTTTTTATATTCCTATAAAAAATGGAATATTATCTTTTGAGTATTCTTTTTCTGAAGAAGCTAGTTATTTTGCTAACCTTTTTTTTGAAGATTCTTCGACTAGTTTTAATGTTTACATTTCTCCTTATGCTAGAACTACACATGCTTATTTTTCGCATTTTGAAATTAAAGATCGTTTAATTCGGTTTTCTATAGACTCAGATATTAATTCAACAGGTTTAATATTTTTGGCAGGAAGAGAGATATATGATTTTGTTGAATACAGTAGTAGTAAAAATGAATATATTTTTGAAATTCCAGATAATTTGCTTGAAAGAAATATTTTCATTCATGCTATTTTATTTAATAAAGAAGGAAAAGAAGTTCTACAAAAATCTATTGATTTAGGAAAGTTAGAAAAATTGTCTTTCTCATATGTAATTAATACTGATAAAGAAACATATGCTCCTAAAGACGATGTGTCCATACAAATTGAGGCTGAAGAAGAAGGTGTTTTTACATTAAGCGTTGTAGATGAAGGTATTTATCTTCTAGTTGAAGACAGAAAAGATATACTAAATGAGTTATACCCAAAATTGTATTACGTCGAACCTCTTATTACTACTGGTACTAGTTACATTTATATACCTAAAAATTTGTATGGTTTAACTCTTGAAGAAAGTGACGTCTTTACTTCTTACAAAGGAAGCGATGAATTAAGTGTTAATACCAGAGAATATTTCCCTGATACAGCCTTGTGGATCCCTTTTATTGAAACAAAAAACAGGAAAGCCGAAATAGTCTTTACTAACCCTGATTCATTGACAACATGGAGAATAACTTCTTATGGATTTACAAAAGACGGTGAAAAAATTAATAAAACTACAACCACTTATAAGAGCAACTTAGACTTTTACGTAAGACCTCTACTTCCAAATTTTGCTGTGATAGGAGACAAAGCTAATTTTTATCTTGTAATTTACAATAACACTGATGAAACTAGAAACATAAAATATAAAATAGATACAGACGAAACAATTAGTATAACCCCTAAAAATGGTGAATTAACACTTTTACCAAATTCTCAAACAACTCTTCGTTTAAACCTCGAAGCCCTAAAAATAGGTGAATCAACAATTACATTCGATTTTGGTCATGATATAGTTAAACTTCCTTTTTCTGTAAAATCAGATGAAATTTGGGAAGACGTTATTAAATTAGTAGATACTACAAATGGGTATACAATAAAAAAAGGAGAGTTTTATCGACCATTTAATTTAGATACTTTAATGATTGATTCTTTAAATTATCTACGAAACTATTCTTATAAGTGTAGTGAGCAAGTAGTTTCTGTTATTGTTCCTCTTCTTACTGCAACAAAAAAAGGATATATAATTGAAGATCTGGATCAAAAGGTCACAGAAACCCTTCAAATTCTTTATAAATACCAGAAAGATGATGGTGGCTGGGGATGGTGGGGAACTAGTGAAGAATCTCATCCGGAAATAAGCGCTTATGTCATGTATGGATTAAAAAAGATTGAGGATGAAGGATATTATGTATCGCAGGCCACTCTTTCAAATGGATTATCTTATCTGAAAAAGCATGTATCATCAGGATTTGTTTACCATGTTTTAAATCTCTATGGAATTGAGTCAGAGTTTACTCCTAAAAATATTTTAGATGAACTTTACTACTCATTTTATCATAGAGAATATCTTGATAATATTATTCCAAAAATAAACGAAAAAGAAGATATAGCCTTCATTGATTTTTTTGATGATAATTATTTTTACTCAATAACTGATGCAAATGCAGTTCTTTTAGATCTTCTTTTACAAGAAAATGAATACTTTTCTACTTCATTGAAAGTGTTCAAGTTCTTGCTTTCAAGTAAAAAAGGATATACCTGGTACTCGACCAAAGAAATTTCAAAAATTCTTGATATTATCTTAAGACATCAAGAATTCTTTTCTGTAGATATGTCAAACTTGAAATATGAAAATAATGATTTTATTATTGCTCAAAACGATATTTTTCTATACAATCAAGGTCTATATGAAATAAATACACAAAATCTTTTAGAACCTTCAACGACAGAAAACGGCATCATTTTAAACAAAATACTTTACAAAAAGAACAACGTACAAGCTGAAAAAGAAGAAAATAGGTATATCATCGATGCCTTTCTTGAAATAGATGAATCACAAATTCCATCTAACATATATTTCAAATCTGAAACGAATATATTAGAAAGAGATAATGAACTTACATGGTACAATGTATACCAAACTCAAATTATTTATCAAGAAAACAATCTTCAAATAAAGTATGATAACAGAACTAATAGACTATATATCAACGAGCTATTTGTGGAAAACCCACGAATGTTAATTAAAAACTCTAAGTTTATTTATATAATAAAAGATGAAAGATTATTTGAATATGAGATTTGTACTAATAATTTCAAGGAATATACTATATTAAATAATACAAGAATTAAATCTATGGCTCTTTTAAATAATAAACCTATCCTGTTAGTAGAAAATATTAATACCAATAAGGATTATTTATACATAGAAGACAAATATGAAAGCCTTTCTATGAACGTTCAAGATATAGATGTATATCAGAACAACATTATATTATTCTCAGATAGAATGTATTTGTGGGATAATTCATCAAAAACAACTAAAAGTCTGTTCCCTATTAGTGGAAATAAACTAATTAATATGTCTCAAAGTAGTGTTGAAATTTTTGGGAATGTTAAGTTTAAGGGAAATTCAAAATATGTGGGGCCTTTAGGCCTCTATAAAATAGATTTTATAAGCAATAACGAAAAATATTTTAAAGAAGGCGATGTTGTAAAAGTTGTAATATCTATGCAATCTGATATTCCTCAATTCTTAGTCACAGAAGATTATCTACCAGGCAATGTTCAAATCCTAGAAAACTATTCAGAAAAAAATATGTCTCAGTCTTCTAAATTTTATTATAGTTGGTATTCTCCATGGAATTATTGGTATAGTGCAAGAGAAATAAGAAAAGATAAAATTGCATTTTTCTCATCTGGTTATAAAAATGGACAATACAGTTATTATATGAGATTATTAAATTCAGGAGAATACAACGTTCTTCCAGCAGTTTCATTTACAATGTATTGGCAAGAAACATATGGAACTAGTGAAAGTATAGTACTAGATGTGAAGTAAGTTGATCTCAAAGTTATTTTCGTCCAAATTAATTTCTCCGTAATATCCGTCACAAAAAGCTCCTGGATTAACAAAAATCGTATTATTTATTAAAAATTTTTCTTGATAGTGAGAATGACCAAAGACAAGAACATCCAAATTTGTGTTAAAAAATTTAATCAGTTTTTCAGCAATAGCATGTCCCGTTTGATGTCCATGTATTAATCCATAAGTTTTTCCATATAATTCTAACATTATTTTTTCTGATAATAGATTTTTAATATAAAAGTCGTCCATGTTACCATGGACGGCTTGTATTATAGGTTTCTGATTATTTAAAAAGTCTAACACTTCAATAGAAGTTATATCACCCGTTAAAAATATTTGATCATATATATCAAAATTGATTGCTCTTAATTCCTCTATAGAACATCGAGTTGGTATATGTAAATCACTTAACAGCAAAATCTTCAATTTATATCCTTCCCTATTAAAATCTTTCTACTCACTTTAAAAATTATGAAACTTATATTCTATGAATGTTTCACGTTTTATTTTTTTAAATACCTCCACAATTCTAATTTTGAACTATTGTTTGTTTCTTTTACTTTTTCATTACTTGTACCGAAGGAGGGAGGCCTCAGCCCTGATACTTTTAAAATTCAAAAACTAATTTTTAAATTTTGATTATTTTTGATATTTATACTATAGGTTGATATGAAAGGTCCTGACAACTAATTCTCATATTTTAGATTTTATCGTTTTATTTAAAAAGTTCAGGGATATTCTTATCATAAGGTTGTCTAACAACACCTTTTTCTGTAATTATCGCAGTAACTAAATCATGCGGTGTTACATCAAAAGCGGGATTATAAACATCGACATCATCTCTTACTAATCTTGTTTTGTGGCAAAATCTTACTTCTTCTTTATTTCTTTCCTCAATAGGTATTAAATCACCGTTTTCTGTCTCAAGGTCTATAGTAGATAAAGGTGCCGCTACATAAAAAGGAATACCATGTTTTTTAGCCAAAACTGCAACAGAGTATGTTCCTATCTTATTTGCAAAATCGCCATTTCTTGCAATTCTATCTGCCCCAACTATTACTGCATTAATCTTCTGTTGCTTCATTACCCATCCTGCCATATTATCAGAAATAAGGGTCGTTCTAATACCACTTTTCATTAGTTCCCATACCGTTAACCTTGCACCTTGAAGATAAGGACGAGTTTCATCAGCATAAACATGTATTCTTTTACCATTTTCAACTGCTGCTCTTATCACACCTAATGCAGTACCGTAATCAACAGTAGCAAGCGCTCCAGCGTTACAATGCGTTAGGACATTATCACCATCTTTTAAAAGCTTTTCTCCATTTCTACCAATTGCTTTATTAATTTCTATATCTTCATAGGCAATCTTCAGAGCCTCTATCTCCAAAATATCTACGATGGCTTTTATATCATTTAAATTAAAATTGTCGTTCATTACCTGTTCCATTCGATTTAATGCCCAAAATAAATTTACAGCGGTTGGGCGCGTTTCAGCTAGTACTTTTTTCACATTTTTCATTTCCTGAAAAAATTTGTTTTTTTCAGTATACTGCTGATTTTGTTTAGCTCCTAACACATAACCAAAAGCAGCGCTTGCTCCAATTGCAGGAGCTCCTCTTACTACCATATCTTTTATTGATTTGGCAACTTCTTGATAGGTTTTACACTCAACATAAATTTCTTCTAAAGGTAAAAATCTTTGGTCTATAAGAATTAAACTGTCACCAGTCCATTCCATAGTCATAGTTTTAATTCTATTCATTATTAAGTTTTCCTCCTTACTTCTTTTCTTTTTTGTAAAAAAATGGTGCAATAGACGAAAAACCTATCTCCTTATAATTAAATATTCTTTCTGTCGATCCCACAAACAATATTCCACCAGGCTTTAAAGACTCATAAAATTTGCTATACAGTTTATCTTTAGCTTCTGTATCAAAATATATAACAACATTTCTGCATATAATTAGATCATAATCTTTATCAAATTTATCTAGAAGAAGATTTACCCTTTTAAAATTAACACTTTGTTTAATTCTTTCGCTAATTTCATATTTATCTTCGTTCAACTTTTTAAAATACTTTGATTTAATATTATCAGGTATATTCACTAAACTTTTGTCAGGATATATTCCTAGTTTTGCTTTTGAAAGTGCATCCTCATCGAAATCTCCAGCATGAATGGTACTAGAATGCAAGACCCCTAAAGTATCTAAAATAATAGCTAATGTATAAGGTTCTTCTCCAGTAGAACAACCTGCACTCCAAGCTTTTAGTTTACCGTTATTTTCCTTAATCATTCCTGGCAAAATATTGTTTTTAAGAAATTCCCATTTATCGGGATTGCGAAAAAACTCTGTAACATTTATTGTTAGCTTATTTAAAAACTCATCCCATTTTGTGGAATCTTTCTTAAGAAGTTCAAAATACTCTTTATAGGAGCCGAGGTTATATTTTTTAAGTAAAATATCGGTTCTTCTCCTCAACCTATGTTGCTTATAACCACGAAGATCTAAATTAAAATGTATCATCAAGTTTTGTAAAAACAGTTCATAATCTTTATCATCAAACGGCGAAATATAATAATCATTCATCTGCATCCCTCTTACTAAATTATTTTATAGTATGTGTATATAAATTAACGTAGAATGTAATTCCGATTCCAAGATTAGAATATGTTAGAAATAACGATTTGTTTATAGGAACTCTAAAATAAAAGTTTTTATCATTTTTATCAAAAAAAACAGAGTTTACAGTAAGCTTTCCACTAGCTGAATTATATTCAAGCCGAAAATCTTTATTTAAAATATAAACCGAATCTAGAGATTTATTATTGAGAGAAAATAGCAAATCGCCGGCATGAAAAAAATATTGTAGTTTGTCTTGAAATCCAAATGATATTCCTAAACCATTGGGGGCTGACAGTGTTATTCCTACTTTTGATTGAGAAAAGTCCATCAAATTATTCCAATAAGAGACCGTTAAAAAATCCTCCCTAAAAATAATTCCAATATCAAGCCCATTAAATGAAATATTAATATAATCATCTAATATCATCATAAATCCGGAATTATTTTCTATCAAAAAGAATGGATCTTTTCTTCCATTTGGATTACGATAAGAAATTTCAAAACCAGGCTGGGATAAATTGAAATAATTTACGATGTCTCCAATATCGCTGATATCGATATAATCATTGGCAAATTCAAAATCGTAATGAACTTTAGCTTCATAAATATCTTTCAACTTTAAATCAAAGATAAACTCGGTTTTTAAAGTGGGTGTAAAATCAGTTAAAATAGATACTTCTCCAGAAGAAGGAAAACAAAAAGAGCAAACAAAAACCACGAACAATGTAAAAATAACCACTATTTTGGAAGAAAGCTTACTCATTATTTTCCCTTCTTTGCAAAAAAGATAAATTATAAATAGAGATAGGGGCCTTACGGTCCCTATTATAATATTCTCTAAAATCTTAGAAATTATAGATTAGCAGCTAAACGCTCCATAACTTCATCATCAATATCGTAATTTCCGTATACATCCTGAACGTCATCCATCTCATCAAGTGCATCCAACAATTTAAGTATCTTTTCTGCGTCTTCATCGGAAACTTTAACTGTAGTTTTTGGCAAGTATGTTAATTGTTCATTAACAGTATATCCTGCTTCTTTTAAAGCATTTCTTACTGAAGTGAGATTTTCTGGCGAGGTTATAATTTCAATAGGATCCGTCTCCTCATCAATATCTTCAGCACCTGCTTCAATAGCTAAAAGCAACAACTCTTCAAGGTCATCTACTTCCTCTTTAGGTACAGTAAGCAACCCTTTTCGCTCGAAATTCCACGCTACTGAACCAGATTCTGCTAAAGTACCTCCATGCTTTGACAAAGTATGACGTATTTCTTGAGCAGTTCTATTTTTATTGTCAGTAACTACAGAGATAAGTAAAGCCACGCCTCCTGGGGCATATGCTTCATACATAATTTCAAAGAGTTCTTCTCCCGAAGACTCTCCGGTACCTTTTTTTATAGCGGCCTCTATTTTATCTTTTGGCATATTAGCAGCCTTTGCATTTTCTATAGCTGTTCTTAGTCTTGGATTCGATTCAGGATCTCCTCCTCCTTCTCTAGCTGCTATAGTAAGTTCTCTTATAAGCTTCGTGAACATTTTAGACCTTTTTGCATCTTGAACAGTCTTTCTAGCTTTGATATTTGCCCATTTATTGTGTCCAGACATAATATTCAACCTCCTAAAATTGTTTAAATATTTAGATAGATTTTTGACAACAGTTCATTAAAATAACCGATATTATATTTAAACTCTATTATGTATATTATTTATCACATACAAAGAATGAGGCACGGCTCACAGCCTCCAAAATCCGCAATTTCATTTTTTACTTATTCTTTTTCAACTATAATAAAATTAAATATAAATTATTCTAACATTTTTTTGTAAGAAATTCAATATACTTTTATATTTATTTACTAAAGTATTTGCTATTTCTCTAATATTTTATCATATCTTAAGGATTTTCAAGAATTATTTAGATTCTTCATTTTATTATGTGATATGATATTATGAAAAAAATTTTTTACAAGAACTGTTTAAGTTATAATCACAAAATAGAATCTTAAAAAACAAATGAGTTAAAGCACAGAAAATATGGAGGTGTAAATCATAAAAAGTTATATACTCGGATTGGCAATAGGTTTATTAGCCTTTTTTATTTTATTTTCTTATGTTAATACTTTTTACAACAATACTATGTCAATCTTTCTTGTTAATTCGGATTACAACACTTATTTATTTAATAATAATCAATTCATTCTGCCAACAAAATATAAATATGTAAAGTTGGAAGATATTCCAACCGAACTAATATATAGTCTTTTATGGTCTGAAGATAGAGAATTCTTTGAACACAATGGAATAAACATTAAAGCTTTAACAAGAGCCGCATTAATAAATATTAGACATTTATCTATTGTTCAAGGTGGTAGCACAATCACTCAGCAACTCTCTAAAACTGTCTACCTAAGTAATGAAAGAAATGTTAAAAGAAAAATAATGGATATGATGTTGGCTTTTTTCTTGGAACGTTCTTACACAAAAGAAGAGATATTAGAAGCATATCTTAATAGTGTATATCTAGGTAATGATATTTCAGGAATAGGAGCAGCTGCTCAAAGATATTTTGGAAAAGATGTCCAAGACCTTTCAACAGAAGAAATTCTGGTACTAGTAGGAATAATAAATGGACCAGAAATTTATAATCCCTATAAATATCCTGATAGGGCAAAATCTCAGGCAGAAATATTATTATATTCTTTGCCAGACAACTTTTTCTCTCTACAAACTAGAGAGGACATAGATAAGAAAATACATGAACTCATCTTTTATCCACAATCTTATAATGAAAGATATTTAAATTTAATATATAGGGTTAAGCAAGAAGAAGAATTAATTGGTTTAAAAGGTGGAGGATATACAATCAAAACTACATACAACAAAAATCTTTTTGACTCAGTAACTTTAGATGAAAATTCATCTGCTATTGTGCTAAATAATAAAACCGGTGAAATACTAAGCTTTTGGGGCGGAGAATATACAGTGTTTTATTCTAATCAACAGATAGGTTCGAGTATAAAACCATTTTACTATATATTAGCGCTTGAAAAAGGATACGACGTAAACACTGTATTACCAGATTATTCTATGAAATTTGGAGATTGGGCACCTCAAAACTATGATAAAACTTATAGAGGTAGTGTAACTTTGAAAGAAGCCCTTGTAAATTCAATAAATATTCCATCTATATATTTAGCAATGCATATAGATATTTCTCCACAACAATCTATAGATACTATTAAAGATTTCCTTTTAAATGAATTAGGCATTCAAGGAGTATATCCAAACGATTTGACTCTCTCATTAGGAACCTTAGAAACAAGTCCTTATGAATTAGCTAAAGCTTATTCGATTTTTCCTAATTATGGAATCATTCCTTCAACTTACACAATTTCTGAGGTATACGACAGAAAAGGTAATTTAATATATAAACGATACCCGCAAATTGAAAGGAAAGTTAAATCCATTTCAAATAAGTCTTACAGTATTATGAATTCTATGCTCAGAGAAGTTGTAACAAACGGAACAGGAAAGAGGGCAAATATTCCTGACTTAGATTTACACGGAAAAACTGGTACCTCTGATACATCTGCATGGTTTGTTGGTTTTACAGGAGGTCATGTTTTTTCAGTATTAGTTGAAGGAGAAGATATATTATCTTCTACTTCAGCTGTTCCAATAAGTAAAGACATTGCCACTTCTTTATTATACCTTAGTTCTTCAAAAGAAGTTCCTGTATACATCTCGTTGGATACAACTGAAAAGAAAGACTCTTTTTTTGATGCACCAATCGAATTTATATCTAAAGGTAAAAATGTCATAGAATTTTTAAACTCAATAAAATATGAATTACCTATCAATGAATTAAAAAGAAAGATAAATGAAGCTATAAATGTGATAGAATATATATACCCTGATATTGTTATTTCAGTTAGAAAATGGGAAGAGGAAAACTTAATTGATTTCTTGGAAGATCCTGTTGCTTTCATACAAAATGGTTTCGATCTAGATACATATTTAAGTGAACTAACAATTAATGAAACTAACATTTCAAAGTTAAAAAAGGCTTATGTTCAGTTACTATACATCTATCCAGATCAAGCACTTATAGTTGAAAAATTTTTAAAAGAGAACGGATTATTTTGATTTTTATAAAAATTTACAATACTTTAATATCTTCAAATAAATTTAATGGTAGAATTACCAAATAGATTTTATGTGTTTATTTTTTATATCAAACTATTTGTATTTTGTAAGCCATCAAATATCTAATATAATATAATAGAATCAGGAGGTGTACCTGTGTACGCTATTGTTGATTTTGCTGGAAAACAGTATAAAGTAGAAAAAGATCAGGTAATATATACAGAAAAGGTCAAAAATGTTGAGCCTGGTAATGATCTTATCCTTGATAAAGTCATCATGATAAAAAAAGATGATGAAGTTAAGACTGGTGCTCCTTATGTGGAAGGAGCGAAGGTAGTAACTGAAGTAGTAGAACATGGTAAAGACAGAAAAATCCACATAATAAAATTCAAAGGAAGAAAAAACTATAGAAGAAAAATGGGTCACAGACAGCAGTATACTGCCCTAAAAGTTAAAGATATTCAAGGGTAACATTATAACAATGATTAAAGTAACTTATCAAAACAAAGATTATCCACAAATAGAAATCAAAGGACATTCTTCTTACTCATTGGCCGGAACTGATATAGTATGTAGTGCTGTAAGCGTTCTCACACAATTTGTGGCAGAAATACTAAAAAATGAAGGATTAGGAGATTACAAAAAAAAAGAAGGTTATCTTTTGATTAAAGTTACAGAAAAAAGTGAAATATCTGACTTGTTGTTTCAATATTTAATTGAAAGTCTTTTAAGTATTTCGAAGGATTACCCTAAAAATCTTAAAGTGGAGGTAAGATAAAAAATGACATTCGATCTTCAATTATTTGCAACTAAAAAACGTGGCGATCAAAACAAAAAGGATAGTAATCCTAAATATTTAGGAATTAAAGCTCATGAGGGTAATAAAATATCTGCAGGTTCTATAATAGTAAGACAGAGAGGTACAAAAATACACCCTGGTGAAAATGTTGGTATGGGCAGAGATTTCACAATATATTCAAAAGTTGATGGATACGTTAAATTTGAAACCAAAAACAACAGAAAATTTGTCAGTGTTTATGAAACTGAAAGAGTGAACTAAGCATGAATAGTAGAAAAGTGGCAGTCGTTGGTATCTTTGGGGCTCTGGCTTTTTTATTAACATTCATAGAATTTCCAATAATCCCTCTGTTACCTTTTCTCAAATTTGACCCTAGTGATTGTATGGTTTTTTTGGTAACTTTAATTTATGGTTTTTTTCCTGGTCTTTTTACATTATTAATCAAAAATTTTTTGTTTATTTTCCGATCAGGCGAGGGTGGACTAATAGGAATTCTAATGAATATATTAGCAGGGACGGTTTTTATTTTCTTCCTAACCACTTTAAGAAAGCTAAAAATTAATGTTTGGGTCAATTACATTATAAGTAGTCTAATTACCGGAGTTGTCGCTTTTCTATTAAATTATTATATTGCTATTCCTATTTTTACAAATCAACCAACGCTTCAATTTGTACAAAACATTGGAATAAGTGTTCAAATATTTTTTTATTTAGTGTTACTTTTTAATTTTATAAAATTTTTTACAAACTCTTTTGTATCGCATTTACTTGTAAAAAAAACTAGAATTGAAAACTTTATTAAAGAAAAGGCAAAGTAAGGAGGTTTTTAAATTGAATTCTAAACTTGTTCAACCATCCTATAGTGCAAAAAAAGGAGAAATTACTAGAGAATGGTATATAGTTGATGCTGAGGGCCAAACCTTGGGAAGATTAGCGTCAAAAGTAGCAAAGATTCTTCAAGGAAAACATAAACCTATTTATACCCCACATATTGATACAGGTGACTTTGTTATTATAATCAATGCCGAAAAAATAAATGTTACTGGTGACAAGGCAAATACCAAAGTATATAGAAATCACAGTGGATATCCAGGTGGTTTAAAAGAAATAAGTTACAAAAGGCTTTTAGAGAAACAGCCAGAACAAATAATTAAATATGCTATAAAAGGAATGATGCCTAAGACAATATTAGGAAAACAAATGTTGAAAAAATTGAAAGTGTATGCTGGTCCTAATCATCCGCATCAAGCTCAAAAACCTAAAGAAATCGATTTAGAAAAAATCTAATAGGAGGTTATTTGAATAATGGCACAACTAGTTGAATATTACGGAACTGGTAAAAGAAAAACTGCTGTTGCTAGGGTATATTTACGACCGGGAAACGGCAAAGTAAAAGTGAATGGAAAGGATTATAACAACTTAGCTGAATATCTAAGAGGTAATGATGTTTGGGTATTACATGCTTTAAAACCTTTAGAAGTAACAGATTTAAATGGCCAATTTGATCTAATAATTAGAGTTAATGGTGGCGGATTAAGCGGTCAAGCTGGTGCTATAAGACTAGGAATAGCAAGAGCTCTACTTCAATATGATGAATCCCTAAGGCCTATCCTCAAGAAAGAGGGTTTATTGACAAGAGATCCAAGAGAAGTAGAAAGAAAGAAATATGGACTCAAAAAAGCGAGAAAAAGCCCACAATTTTCAAAAAGATAATTTCTGTCCATTCTATTATTCCTTTATTTATTAATTTTAATCTAAGAAAATCAGGTTTTTTAAGGGTAAGTGAAGTTTGATGAAAAAAGATTATGATAATATGAGGAAAACAATTGACGAAATTAAAGGTAAAATTGATATTGTTGATTTCGTCAATTCTTATTTGTCTCTCACAAAAAAAGGTAAAAATTACTCTGCATTATGTCCTTTTCATTCAGAGGATACCCCTTCTTTTTATGTTTTTCCTGACACCCAGACTTTTCATTGTTTTGGTTGTGGAACCCATGGGGACGTTATCACCTTTTTGGAAAAGTATGAGCAAATAAGTTTCCTCGATGCATTAAAAAAAATAGCAAGTATAGTTGGAGTCAAGGTTGATCTTAGCGAAAATGAAATACCAGCTGAAATAAAATTAAACGAAGAAGTTTCAAAAATATATACAAATAACCTTTTGAATTTTCCGGATTATCATCCTATATGGCAATATTTAAAAAAACGTGACATAAATAGGAATGTCGCAGAAGAATTCGAATTAGGCTACGCATTGGGGTCTGAAGTAAATAAGGTTATTGAAGAACATTATTTTGAAAAAGATATTGCAATTAAAGCTGGGTTAATAGTGAATGATAAGGATTTTTTTTATAATAGATTAATCATTCCTATTCGTAATAATTCGGGTTTGCTAGTTGGTTTTTCTGGAAGATTGGTAATTGATAGTTCAAATGCTCCCAAATATTTAAATACACCAGAAAATCAATATTTCAAAAAATCAAAAATTCTATATATGTACTATAAAACAAAACGTTTCATTAAAGAAAATGACTTTGCGATAATAGTAGAGGGTTATTTTGATCTCATATCTATGTATAAATTAGGATTTAAAAATATAGTTGCAATATTGGGCTCTTCATTCACTAAAGATCAGGCTGTTGATTTGTTAAAATCTACAAATAAGATTGTTACCATGTTTGACATGGATGATGCTGGCAAAAAAGCGACAATATCAACTATAGATACTCTATATAAAACAGATTTTCAGATAGCTGTTTCAAAATATCCAGCGAAAGATCCTGATGAATTAACTAAAAAACATGACAAACAATATATAGCTGAAATACTGAAAAATTCATATAAATTCCACGAATTTGTAGTTGATTATTATGCCGAAAAGTATGAACTAACAAACGATTTCGCTTTAGAACAATACCTAAAAGATATGTCAAAATGGTATACAAAATTAGAAAAAGCCGGAAGATTAAGCTATATTGAAAGTTTTGTGGAGTGCATTTCAAAAAAGATAGGAAAGGATAAACAATATGTAAAAAAAATATTGGAAGCCAACCGTTCCTATATTGATGATGCCCCTGTAAGCGAAAATTTATCCACTACTGTAGATCCTTTTTATGTAGAAAAAGATATTAAATATGACATTGCAAAATCATATATTTACCTTTGGGTAAAATATCCAGATTACAGAGTTTTGCTTAAAGAAACCTTCAATATAGACGATTTTTCTGAAGGTATTATAAGAGAGTTTATAGAACTTTCTTCAGAAAATGATAGTATTGGTTTTTTGCTTGAAAATTCTTCAAAAGAATTGAGTGATCTAATAGTAGAAGTTTGGAAAATAGATTATTACTTCAATCCTGATAGAATATTAGCTTCACTAAAAGATGGTATTAATTATATAAAAATCAATAGAGAAATAGAAAAATTAACAAAACAACTTCGCGATATTGAAGATCCTTCAGAAAAAACTAAGATTACATCTCAAATTATAGAATTATATAGTAAAGTTAAAACCATAAAATAGCTAAAAATAATGGCTAATTTATACACAAAGTTCTGTAAGACCGTTTTGACTAGACTCTTTAATAATGGAAATAGAATTTTATCAATCAATATGGAGGTAATTTAGCTAATGCAAAAAGTTAAAACGAATTCTCCTTGTACAGACCTAATCCAAGAAATCGAAAACATCGAATTTATAGGCAAAGATCAAATAATCATAAAGAGAAATAAAGATAAATTTATAGATAAATTAGAAAAAGGTATAGATACGTTAATAGAAATTGCAAAAAATAATGGAAATTGTATAACTTATCAAAATATTGATGAATGTATACCTCAAGATTTAGCTGATGTGATAGATAGTGAATTCTTAGAAAAAATATACGAAGAAATAGAATCTAAAGGTATTAAAATACTAGAAAACTCCGAAGAGTTTGATGATTCAGAGGAAGAAACAGTACTAAAAGATGATTACAAAGAAGATTTAGAATACTTATTTGAAGAAACTGAAACTCAGGTTTATGATAATGCTTTTGCTAATGAACCTATAAAAATTTATCTAAGAGAAATTGGTAAGATCAAACTACTAAGCCCTACACGTGAGAGGCAACTAGCTATGAGAGCCAAAAAAGGTGACAAAAATGCTAGAGATGAACTAATAAAAGCGAATTTAAGACTTGTAATAAGTATTGCAAAAAGGTATACAGGTAGAGGATTAAGTTTTATGGATTTAATACAAGAAGGAAACATTGGACTAATGAAAGCTGTAGAAAAGTTTGACTGGAAAAAAGGTTACAAGTTTTCTACTTATGCAACCTGGTGGGTAAGACAAGCAATAACTAGAGCAATAGCTGATCAGGCTAGAACCATAAGAATACCTGTACACTTGGTAGAAACCATCAACAGAATGAACAAAATAATTAGAGAATATCTTCAAGAACATGGTGAATATCCAAGTACAGAGGAATTAGCCAGACTTTTAGATAAACCTATCGAAAAAATGGATGAAATATTACAAGCAACAAAAGAAGTAATTTCTGTAGACGCTCAAATAAATGGTTCAGAAGATGATGAAGCTTACATAGGAGACTTTATAGAAGATACCAGTGCAGATAAACCCGAAGAAATAGCTGCTAGAATGATTTTGAAAGAGGAACTAGAAAAGGTATTAGACACACTTAGACCAAAAGAAGCGGCCGTATTAAAGATGAGATATGGATTAATGGATGGTAATGCAAAAACATTAGAAGAAGTTGGTAACTTTTTTAACGTAACTCGTGAAAGAATTAGACAAATAGAGGTAAAAGCCTTAAGAAAATTGAGGCATCCCAGTAGAAGTTTGCAATTAAAAGAAATTTGCGATATGATAGATGGTAATGTGTTTTAATTTACATTATCTAAAAAAGAGAAAGGAGGGAGTATAGACACATTTTTTCATCTTATAGAAGATGAAAAACAGGTGTTCTACCAAAATGAAAAAAGAAGATTATTTTTATATAGAAAAAGAAATCCCCTCCTTCTTGAAAAAAGCTTTAGATGAGGAACAATTAGAAGCGGTTATAAATTCTAATGGAAGATCCATAATAGTTGCTGGTCCTGGTTCAGGTAAAACAAGGGTAATAACGTACAAAATTGCTTATTTATTATACTTAGGATTAAAACCCGAAAATATTCTACTCGTCACTTTTACACGAGCCGCAGCAAAACAAATGATAGAAAGAGTTAAAAATGTTACTAACAGAGATATGAGTAGCATGCTGGCAGGGACATTTCACCATGTATGCAATACTATTCTAAGAAGATACGCTGCTCTACTTGATTTTAAAAATGATTACAGTATTTTAGATAAAGAAGACTCAAAAGACCTGCTTAGAATAGCAAAAAATGAATATATGAGAGAATCCAGCGATAAATATAAATTTCCTAAAGAAGATGTAATAATGAAAGTTATTAGTTATACATGTAATACTTTGAATTCTCTTAGAGAAACTTTACTAGACATAGCTCCTTACTTATTAGAGTTTGAGAACGATATTGAACAAATTTGGGGTATTTACTCTCAGTTAAAAAAAGACATGAATGTTATGGACTATGACGATCTTTTAGTTAACACACTCATGTTGTTTCATACCCATCCTGATATTCTAAAAAAGGTATCAGAACAGTTTCAATATGTTTTAGTTGATGAATTTCAAGATACTAATAAAATTCAAATTGAATTAATAAAAGCTTTTTCTAGTGTCCATGGAAATTTAATTGTTGTTGGTGATGATTCACAAAGTATTTACTCATTTAGAGGAGCTCATTTCAAAAACATAAAAGATTTCATAGATAAAGAAGGTACAAAGATATTTAAAATACAAACAAACTATAGAAGTACCCCAGAAATAGTTAATTTCATAAATAATATGCTACCTTCAAATTCCGTTCCTAAAACTCTAAAACCAAAAAGAAAAGGATACATAAAACCTTTCGTAATAGAAACTTTTGATGATTTAGAACAAGCTGATGCTGTTGTACAAATTATCAAAAATAAGTTAGAAGAAGGTATCAACTACAAAGACATAGCAATTCTTTATAGATCTCACTCTTTATCAATGGTAATACAGCAAAAATTAGACACAGTAGGTATACCATATAGAATTCTGTCGGGGCTTAGATTTATTGAAACAAGACATATTAAAGATGTTTTAGGATTTCTAAAAGTTCTAAATAATCCTTTAGATAAGATTTCATGGATTAGAATTTTAAAGTTATTTCCAGGGATTGGTACAAAAACTGCTTCAAAGATATATAATGAAATTGAAAAAGGAATAAATTCTGGACAATCAAAAAATATAGAAGAAATATTAACTAAAACACAACTTATAAGATTTACAACCCCTTTTGAACTATTAAAAAAATTGTATATCAACATGGACAAAAATCCAAGTGAAATAATTGATTATATATATAAAGACTATTATGAAGAATACTCTTTACTCACTTTTAGTGATGCAAAATCTAGAAACATGGATATTGAAAGATTTAGTGAAATTGCTAGTCGATATCCTTCTTTATCTTCTTTTTTAGAAGATTTAACCCTAAGTGAAGACATTGGCATTATGAATGTTGAAAAAGAAGAAGAACGTGATACAATTACTTTGACAACTATTCATGGAGCTAAGGGGCTTGAATGGAAGGTAGTAATTCTAATATCGGTAAATCCCGGAGATTTACCGAACGGATTAGCTATTAAAGATAAAAAATTAGATGAAGAAGAAAGACTATTCTATGTTGCTATTACAAGAGCAAAAGATGAACTATATATTTTAAAACAATTATCTGGAACTTCAAATCCATTTATGAAAAACTCTATCTACTTTGTAAATAAAGAATATGATTTCATAGAAAAAATACCAGATGATATTATAAATAGAGTAAGAGTTAACTATAAAAACGATATTTATTGAAATTGTTATATTTAATTAATTTACAATTAAGGTTAAATGTTGTAAAATATCTGTTGGTATTTTTGATAATTTATTTATACGATAATTTTTCTAAAATAATTGAAATAAAAAATTACTTTTTATAGAAGGAGGTGAACTCCGCTATTAAAGCTTTTTTTATTTAGAGGCAACTTTGATAGCGGACCAATATAGAATGCCAACAATTAATCAACTAATAAGGCATGGAAGAACATCAATCAAGAAAAAAACAAAATCACCCGCGCTTAAAGGCAATCCTCAAAAAAGAGGAGTTTGTGTTAGGGTATCAACTATGACCCCAAAAAAACCTAATTCCGCTCTTAGAAAAATAGCGAGGGTTAAGTTATCTAACGGTATAGAAGTGACTTGTTATATTCCTGGAGAAGGACACAATTTACAGGAACATTCCAACGTTTTAGTTAGAGGCGGAAGGGTAAAAGATTTACCTGGAGTTAGATATAAAATAATTAGAGGTACTTTGGATGCTGCAGGAGTACAAGAAAGAAAACAAGGTAGAAGTAAATATGGAACAAAAAAACCAAAGGCTAAGTAAGGAGGTTCTTTACTGAATGAGAAGAAGAAAGGCAGAAAAGAGAGAAGTTTCTCCAGATCCAATTTATGGGGACGTTTTGCTTGCTAAATTTATAAATAGATTAATGTATGATGGAAAAAAATCTTTAGCCCAGAATATTGTTTATTCATCTCTAGAAAGATTAGCCCAAGCAACCAAAGAAGAGCCACTTGAGGCTTTCCATAAAGCTATAAATAATGTAAGGCCTTTGATAGAAGTAAGATCTAGAAGAGTCGGAGGAGCAACTTATCAAGTTCCTTTTGAAGTCGAAGAAAATAGAGCAACCTCTCTAGCTATCAGATGGATTATTACAACCGCTCAATCAAAAAAAGGAAAAAGTATGGTTGATAAATTATCTCAAGAATTAATTGATGCATATAACAATACTGGGGCAGCAGTAAAGAAAAGAGAAGATGTACACAAGATGGCAGAAGCTAACAAAGCATTTGCACATTATAGATGGTAACACAGTTAATTAGGAGGGATTAATTTGAAAGAAAGAACGTTGCCCTTGGAAAAAGTAAGAAATATCGGAATAATTGCTCATATAGATGCGGGAAAAACTACTACTACAGAAAGAATCTTATTTTACACTGGCGCAAAACACAGATTAGGTTCAGTTGATGAAGGCACAACTGAAACCGATTGGATGGAACAAGAAAAAGAAAGAGGTATTACAATTACTTCTGCAGCCACTTCTGCTTTTTGGAAGGGATACAGAATAAATATTATTGATACACCAGGACACGTTGATTTTACAATAGAAGTAGAAAGAGCTCTGTTTGTACTAGACGGAGCAGTGGCTGTTTTTGATGCCCAAGTTGGTGTAGAACCCCAATCCGAAACAGTTTGGCGCCAAGCAGATAGATATGAAGTACCAAGAATTGCTTTCATGAACAAAATGGACAAAATTGGAGCAGACTTTTTTGCTGCCGTACAAACACTCAGAGATAAATTAGGTGCCAAAGCTGTAGCAATTCAAGTTCCTATAGGTGCAGAATCCGATTTTAAAGGTATAATTGACTTGTTGACAATGGAGGCATTTTATTGGACGGATGATAACGGATTAACCATAGAAAGAGCGGAAATCCCTAGCCATTTAAAAGATCTATGTGAAACCAAGAGAGAAGAATTGATTGCTGCAGTTGCAGAAGTAGATGACGAGATAATGGAATTATACATAGAAGAAGAAGATATTCCAATAGAAAAATTAAAGTCTGCTATAAGAAAAGCAACTATACAAAATAAAATTGTTCCAGTATTGTGTGGAAGTTCAGTTAGAAATAAAGGTATTCAACCTTTAATAGATGCTGTAATAGACTACTTACCTTCTCCAGTAGATATGCCTCCTGTTAAGGCATTTGATCCAAAAACTGGAGAACATGTAAGAGACATTTATCCTAAAGAAGATGACGTATTCTTAGCTTTAGCTTTTAAAATAATGGTCGATCCTTACATTGGTAAACTCACTTTTGCTAGAGTTTACTCTGGTAAATTAGAAAAAGGAAGTTACGTTGTTAATACTACTAGAAATACAAAAGAAAGAGTTTCAAGACTCGTTTTTTTACACGCAAACAAAAAAGAAGAAGTCGATTATATACGAGCTGGAGACATAGTTGGACTAATCGGATTAAAGAATACAACAACTGGAGATACTTTAGCTTCTGAAGGATGTAATCTCATTCTTGAAAAGTTAGTGTTCCCTGAACCAGTTATTTCTATTTCTATAGAACCTGAAACTAAAGATGATGAAGCAAAGCTAAGTAAAGCTTTAAACGCATTAATCGATGAAGATCCAAGTTTAAAAGTTCATGTAGACAGAGAAACTGGCGAAACAATACTTTCTGGAATGGGTGAACTACATCTAGAAATCATAATCGATAGAATAAAAAGGGAATTTAATGTTAGCGTTAAAGTAGGCCAGCCTAAAGTTGCCTATAAAGAAACTATAAAGTTCTCCTCTGAAGCTGAAGGAAAATATATAAGACAATCAGGTGGGAGAGGACAATATGGACACGTTAAACTTAGAGTTGAACCTTTACCTTTAGATAGTCAAAAGGAATTTGAGTTTGTTGACAAAACTGTTGGAGGAGTAATTCCAAAGGAATATATCCCAGCTATAGAAGCTGGAGTTAAAGAAGCCATGCTAAACGGAATATTAGCGGGTTATCCGATGGTACACATTCGAGTAGAAGTTTTCGACGGTTCTTATCATGAAGTTGATTCTTCAGATCTGGCTTTTAAGATTGCTGCCTCAATGGCATTTAAGGAAGCTGCTAAAAAGGCAAAACCTATTTTACTTGAACCTATTATGAAAGTTGACATAACAACACCTGAAGAATATCTAGGAGACATAATAGCTGATCTAAATTCAAGAAGAGGAAGAATAGACAGCTTTGAAAATATAGCCAGTACAAACACAAGAATAATCCATGCATATGTACCATTAGCTGAATTATTTGGTTATGCAACAGCCATGAGATCACTCTCACAAGGAAGATCAACTTGTAGCATAAGATTCTCACATTACGAAGAAGTTCCTGAACAAGTTACCCAGAAAATATTAAGTAGAGAATAAATAATTTTTGAGAGACATATAATAAATTTAAGGAGGAGATTTAAAAATGGCTAAAGAAAAATTTGTAAGGCAAAAACCCCATATGAACATAGGAACTATAGGTCATATTGACCATGGAAAAACAACTCTAACAGCTGCTATAACAAAAGCTTTGTCCTATAAAGGATGGGCAAGTTTTGCTCCATTTGAAGAAATAGATAAAGCGCCAGAAGAAAGAGCAAGAGGTATTACTATAAGTGTTTCACACGTTGAATATGAAACCGCAAAGAGACATTATGCACACATAGACTGTCCTGGACACGCCGACTACATAAAAAATATGATTACCGGTGCTGCACAGATGGACGGAGCAATTCTTGTTGTTGCTGCAACAGATGGAGTTATGCCACAAACCAGAGAACACGTTTTACTTGCAAGACAGGTTAACGTCCCTGCACTTGTTGTATTCATAAACAAAGTAGATATGGTTGATGACGAAGAATTAATAGAATTAGTTGAAATGGAAGTTAGAGACTTATTAAATACCTACGAATTCCCTGGAGATGAAGTACCTGTTATTAAGGGTTCAGCTTTAAAAGCTCTTGAAGAAGATAGCCCTGATGGTCCTTGGACACAAAAAATATATGAACTTATGGACGCAGTAGATAACTATTTCCCAGAACCTGTAAGGGATGTAGAAAAACCTTTCTTAATGCCTATTGAAGACGTATTTAGCATTACAGGTAGAGGAACAGTTGTTACAGGTAGAATTGAAAGAGGAAAAGTTCATACTGGAGATGAAGTTGAAATAATAGGATTAAGTTATGAAAAAAGGAAGACTGTTGTAACTGGAGTAGAAATGTTCAGAAAAATACTCGATGAAGGTGTCGCTGGAGACAACGTAGGTTGTTTGTTAAGAGGAATTGACAAAGAAGAAGTTAAAAGAGGTCAAGTCTTAGCAGCACCAGGTTCTATTACCCCACACAAAAAATTCAAGGCTGAAGTCTACGTACTAAAGAAAGAAGAAGGTGGACGACACACTCCATTTACCAAAGGATACAGACCACAATTTTATATTAGAACCGCTGATGTTACGGGAACTCTCGTTGAATTTGCTGGTGGTGCAGAAATGGTAATGCCTGGTGACAATATCAATATGACTATCGAATTAATATATCCTGTTGCACTTGAACAAGGTATGAGATTTGCTATACGTGAAGGCGGAAGAACCATAGGTGCTGGAGTTGTAACAGAAATAATTGAATAATTTTAAAATTGGGGAGCTTTGGCTCCCTCTTAATAATGAAAGAAAAAGGAGGTCCTCAATCTTTTATGGCTGATAAATACATAAAAATTAAGCTTAAGGGCTATGATCATAAGCTTCTTGATGAGTCTGCTAAAAAGATAATTGAAGCAGTAAAAGATACTGAAGCAAGAGTTTCAGGCCCTATCCCTTTACCAAACAAAAGAACCTTGTATTCAGTTATCAGATCGCCTCATAAATATTCATATTCAATGGAACAATTTGAAAAAATTATTCATAAAAGGGTTATTTACATATACAACGCTTCATCTGATACTGTTACCAAATTACTTAAAGTAAATATTCCGGCGGGAGTATCAGTTGATATTAAAGCGTAATTATTTAGTGAGCTAATAAATATTTATAATACATTATACTCAATATAGATATAAATCGGGCTCTGGAGGTGTAAAAATGAAAGGTATTTTAGGTAAAAAAATTGGCATGACACGGGTATTCAAAGATGATAAGGCCATCCCGGTTACCATCGTACAAGCAGGACCATGTTTTGTAGTTCAAAAGAAAACTTTAGAAACTGATGGATATAATGCAATTCAAGTTGGCTTTGAAACTATCCCTGAGAGAAAAGTTAATAAGCCATTAAATGGTCATTTTAAAAAAGCCAACGTAAAACCATTTAGATATTTAAAAGAATTTAGAGTTGACAATATCGATGATTACGAAATTGGACAAAAAATAGATGTATCCATTTTTACTGAAGGCGAAAAAATTGATGTTGTTGGCACATCTAAAGGTAAAGGATATTCAGGAGTAATGAAACGATGGAATTTTGGTGGTGGAGAAGTAAGCCATGGTTCCAAATTCCATAGAGGTTTAGGTTCTACAGGAATGAATTCATATCCTGCTAAAGTTTTCAAAGGAAAAAAGATGCCTGGTCAATATGGCAATGCAAGAGTCACAATACAAAATTCCGAAATAGTTTATGTAGATCCTCAAAATAATCTAATAGCAGTTAAAGGTGGAGTTCCTGGAGCGAGGGGCGGACTAGTTATCATAAGAGAAGCAATTAAAGTTAAACGCCCAAAAATGCAGTAAGGAGGTTAAATAAATAATGGCTCAAATAAATGTTTACAATAAAGAGTTTCAAGAAATTGATAAAATAGAGATAAGAGATGACATATTCAATATTGAACCCAATATGGATGTTCTTTACAGATATGTTGATATGCAACTCACAAACAAAAGAGCCGGCACAGCTTCAACAAAAACCAGGGCAGAAGTCCGTGGCGGTGGAAGAAAACCGTGGCCTCAAAAACACACAGGTAGAGCAAGGGCTGGTTCTATTAGATCTCCTATATTTAGACATGGAGGGGTTGCATTTGGACCTAAACCAAAAGAATACCACAAATCCTTAAACAAAAAGATGAAAAAACTAGCTTTAAAATCGGCGTTAAGCGTTAGGTTTAGGGAAAACAACCTGATCATACTAGACGATTTAAAATTTGATAATCCAAAAACCAAAGATATGAAAGAAGTACTTAATAAATTTGGAATTGAAAATAAAAAAGTATTAATTGTGCTTCCATACAAAGAAGAAGGATACAAAAATGTTAAATTATCTGCTAAAAATTTACCTCAAGTAAAGGTCTTAATAGCAGATAATTCTGGGCAAAACAAGAAAAACATTGATGGCTTGAATGTTTTTGATTTAATAAACAACGAAAAAATAGTATTAACGAGAGAAATGGTTAATAAAATCGAGGAGGTGATCGGCTAATGAAAGCAAAAAATCCTCATGATATTGTGATAAAGCCGATCTTAACTGAAAAATCATATAATCTAATGCAAGAAGGAAAATATACATTTGAAGTTGCTAAAGACGCTACTAAACCTGAGATTAAAGATGCAATAGAAACTATTTTCAAAGTTAAAGTACAAAAGGTCTATGTCATGAACGTTAAACCAAAACCAAAAAGATTAGGAAGAAGTGAAGGGTACACTAGAAGCTGGAAAAAAGCTATAGTTAAATTAGCTGAAGGATACGTTATAAAAGAACTAAAAGCAAGCTTGTAAAGAGGTGAAAAATAATGGCGTTAAAAACATATAAACCTGTAACTCCTTCTAGACGATTTATGGTAACTGTTGATAATACAGATTTATCAAAAGTTAAACCTGAAAAGTCCCTTTTAGAACCAATAAAGAAAAATGGTGGAAGGAATTGTTATGGTCGTATCACAGTTAGACATCGCGGTGGAGGACATAAAAGAAAGTATAGAATAATTGATTTCAAACGCGATAAAATAGGAATACCTGCCAAGGTGGCCTCTATTGAGTATGACCCTAATAGAAGCGCTAGAATTGCTTTGTTAGTATATGCAGACGGAGAGAAACGATACATATTGGCTCCTCAAGGTTTAAAGGCTGGAGATACAGTAATGAATGGTCCAGACGCTGAAATAAAAGTAGGAAATGCTATGCCACTACAAAATATACCTTTAGGTACGTTAGTACATAATGTAGAATTTGAGCCTGGTCGAGGAGGAAAAATTGCAAAATCAGCGGGAACGTCTGCCCAACTTATGGCTAAAGAAGGAAAATATGCATTACTAAAGATGCCATCTGGAGAATTAAGAAAGGTCAGATTAACCTGTATGGCTACAATTGGAACAGTTGGAAATGAAGACCATATTAATGAAGTTTTTGGTAAAGCAGGAAAAAATAGTTGGTTAGGTATAAGACCCAAAGTTAGAGGTATGGCTCAAAACCCTGTTGATCATCCAATGGGTGGAGGAGAAGGAAGAAGTAAAGGACATATTCCTACATCTCCTTGGGGATTACCCGCAAAAGGTTACAAGACAAGAAGAGGCAAAAAACAATCTGATAAATTTATTGTAAGAAAGAGAAGTAAGTAGTACATTTTAGAGTTAGGAGGTGCAAACTGTGGGAAGATCTTTAAAAAAGGGTCCATACGTTCATCCCAGTTTATTAAAAAAAATAAGAGAAATGAATCAAAAAGGTGAAAAAAAAGTAATTAAAACATGGTCCAGATCTTCAATGATATTACCAGAAATGGTTGGACATACAATAGCCGTTCATAACGGAATGAAGCACATACCAGTATATATAAACGAACAAATGATTGGTCATAGATTAGGTGAATTTTCTCCAACAAGAAGATTTGGAGGACATCCTGATAAAAGGGCGGCAAAAGGTAAATTGCAAAGGTAAATTTGGTAAAATTGAGGAGGGTAGTTTATGGCTTCTAATAAAGAAATTACAAGAGTTCAAGAAGACGGTAAAAGAGCTAAAAGATCTGTTTATCATCAAAAAAGAAAAGAACATGAAGCTTCAAAACCAATAGTTGAAGCAAGAGCTGTTACAAAATATGCTAGGATATCACCTACAAAAGCACGATCAATAGCCAACTCTATTAGAAATAAAGACGTAAGCGAAGCTTTACAAATACTTATTTTTAGCCCAAAAAAATCAGCAAGAATTATATATAAAACCTTAATGTCTGCTGTTGCTAATGCCGAAAACAATTTTGGACTAAATGCTGAAAATCTATACGTATCTGAAATAATGATAAATGAAGGTCCAAGAATGAAAAGACTTTGGCCTCGTTCACACGGAAGAGCAGACGTTTTACAAAAGAGAATGAGTCACATTTATGTGACAGTAAGGGATAAAAATGCAGAAAAGTAAACTAAGTGAGGTGAATTGAGTGGGATCTAAAGTACACCCCTACGGTTTTAGATTGGGAAACAATAAATCATGGAAATCTGTATGGTTTAATGAAAGAAATTACTCTGATTATCTACAAGAAGATAAAATAATTAGAGATTACCTTAAAAATTCGTATGAAAAAGCTGGAATTTCTGAAATATTGATTGAAAGACCAAGCGATTCATTAGTACGTATAGATATTTATGCTGCAAGGTTAGGAATTTTAATAGGACGAAAAGGTTCTGAAATAAAAAATATACGAGACCAAATAGGAAAAATTGTAGGTGAAAAGAACGTAAAAGTATATGTTCATGAAGTTAAAAACCCTTATACAGATGCTCAATTAATTGCTGAAGAAATATCCGGACAATTATTGAGAAGAGTATCCCATAAAATTGCTATGAAAAGATCTATTTCTAACGCTATGAGAAGAGGAGCAAAAGGAATTAAAATAATGGTATCAGGAAGGCTCGGTGGAGCAGAAATTGCAAGGACCGAGTGGTATATGGAAGGAAGATTACCCCTTCAAACATTAAGATCAGAAATAGATTATGCAACCACAGAAGCCCAAACAAAATATGGAACAATAGGTATCAAAGTATGGGTATATCACGGTAACACACCCATCTAAATACTAGCTAATAATAGAAAGTGCCTGTTTAGCAAAGGAGGTTAGAGCCAATGTTGATGCCAAAAAGAGTAAAATATCGAAAACAACAAAGAGGAACAGTCAAAGGAATGTCCAAAGGTGGAACATTAGTACACTTTGGAGATTGGGGCTTAAAGGCAATGGAAAATTCGTGGATAACAGCACAACAAATTGAAGCGTGCAGAATTGCAATGGTTAGAACTTTAAAAAGAAGCGGTAAAATATGGATTAATATATTCCCTGACAAGCCTGTTACATCAAAAGGAATAGGTACAAGGCAAGGTAAAGGAAAGGGCGACGTAGAAGGCTGGGTCGCCGTTGTAAAAAAAGGAAAAGTAATGTTTGAAATAGGTGGAGTTGATGAGAAAACAGCAAAAGAAGCTCTACAGTATGCTGCCTCCAAACTACCAATTAGAACAAAGATAGTACCAAGATATGAAATAGGAGGTGAGCTCTAATGAGAATCTCTGAAATAAGAGAATTAACAGATGAAGAGCTCAATCGAGAATTAGATAACTTAAAAGAGAAGTTATTCCAATTGAGATTCCAATTAGAAATTGGACAATTAAAAAATGTTTCAAGTATTAAGTTAGTCAAAAAGGACATTGCACGAGTCAAAACCGTCCTCAAAGAAAGGGAACTTGGAATAAGGAGGTAGAACTGAAATGTCAAAGAAAACAATCATTGGAAAAGTTGTTAGCAATAAAATGGACAAAACTATAACAGTTGAATCTGACGAACTTGTAAAACATCCAAAATATGAAAAATATGTGAGAAAAACAAGAAGATATCATGCACATGATGAAAATAATGAGTGCAGCCTTGGAGACATTGTTGAAATAGAAGAATCAAGAAAACTCTCTAAGACCAAATCATTTGTGCTAAAAAGAATAGTTCGAAAAAGTATTTTGTCAGAAGAATTTGAAACACCTGAGCCTGTTGAAGAAGAAATGCTAGAAATACTTGGAGGTGACTCCGATGATTCAGTTGGAAAGTAAATTAAATGTTGCTGACAATTCAGGTGCTAAAGTGTTAAAAGTAATAAAAGTTTTAGGTGGCTTTCATAAATCTAAAGGAACTATTGGCGATGTTGTTGTATGTTCAGTTAGAGAAGCTATTCCTCATACAAATATAAAAAAAGGCCAAATAGTAAAGGCGGTTATTGTAAGAACAAAAAAAGAAGTAAAAAGAAAAGATGGAACATACATAAGATTTGACGATAATGCTGCAGTATTAATAGATAAAAATAATCAACCCCTTGGTACTAGAGTGTTCGGGCCAGTTGCTCGAGAAGTTAGAGAAAAAGGTTATTCAAAAATAGCATCTCTAGCAAAGGAAGTCTGGTGAGGTGATAAGATGAAAAAAATAAAAAAAGGCGACACAGTCCTTGTAATTTCAGGAAAAGATAAAGGAAAGAAAAGCAAAGTTTTAAAAGTTCTTCCAAATGAAAATAAAGTTGTTGTAGACAATGTAAATATTGTAAAAAAGCATCAAAGACCAACTCAACAAATTAGAGAAGGCGGAATTATTGAACAACCTAAACCTATTCACATATCTAAAGTCATGTTAATATGTCCTAATTGTGAAAAACAAACAAGAATAGGTTTTAAATTTCTAGAAAACGGCACTAAAGTTAGATATTGTAAAAAATGTGGAGAAATAGTAGAAAAAGTATAAAATCCTAGGAAATAAGGTAATTTGAAAGGAACTAAAGGAGGATTGCTTATGACAAAAGAACAATATGTCCCTTTAAAAGATTTATATAAAGAAGTGGTTGTACCTTCCATGATGAAGGACTTCAACTATAAAAATGAACTTGAAGTTCCCAAACTTGTAAAAATAGTTGTTAACATGGGAGTAGGAGAAGGGTCTAGAAACAAAGCAATTATAGAAAAACATGCCCAAGAACTAACCCAGATTGTCGGACAAAAAGCAGTGATAACTCATGCTAAAAAGAGTATTGCTAATTTTAAACTCAGAGAAGGAATGCCCATAGGAGTAAAAGTTACTTTAAGAAGTTGGAAAATGTACAATTTTTTGTATAAATTAACCAATATTGTTTTACCAAAACTTAGAGACTTTCGAGGATTACCGGCTGATTCTTTTGATGGAAGGGGCAATTACACTTTTGGGTTACCCGAACAACTAATATTCCCAGAAATTCGTCCAGATGATATTAATAGAATTCAGGGAATGGACGTAACCATAGTTACGACAGCCAAGACTAATGAAGAAGCTAGAAAACTTTTAGAATACTATGGTTTTCCTTTGAAAAGATCATAAAATAGGAGGGAAATAAAATGGCTAGAAAAGCCCTAATTGAAAAATCTAAAAAAACACCCAAATATAAAACAAGAGCTTATTCTAGATGCAAAGTATGTGGTAGGCCAAGAGCCGTTTATAGAGAATTTGGACTTTGTAGAATTTGTTTTAGAGAAATGGCGCTGGAAGGAAAACTTCCAGGTGTTAAAAAGGCAAGTTGGTAAGGAGGGAAGATATAAATGTGGAGTGATCCAATAGCAGATATGCTAACCAGAATAAGAAATGCTAACTCTGTCTATAAAGAAAGTGTAGAAATACCTGCCTCTAATTTAAAAAAATCTATTCTCGATATTTTAAAAAGAGAAGGATACATACTTGATTATAAATTTATAGACGATGGAAAACAAGGAATATTGAAAGTTAATTTAAAATATAAAGGTAGTAGGAGAGACAAAAAATCAGCTATTGAAGGAATAGTAAGAGTTTCAAAAGCGGGAAGAAGAGTATACGTTAACTCTCGAAGCATTCCAAAAGTCAAAGGTGGTTTAGGAATTGCTATCTTATCTACTTCAAAAGGGTTAATGACAGATAAGGAAGCAAGAGAAAATAACGTAGGTGGAGAAGTAATCTGCTATGTATGGTGAGGAGGTGCCTAAATGTCGAAATCAAGAATAGCTGATAAACCAACGGTTATACCACAAAATGTTCAAGTTTTACAAGAAGATAATTTAGTAAAGGTTAAAGGCAAAAATGGTGAATTATCATTATATCTACCCAAAGAACTTGAGATAACAATCAAAGACAATGAATTGATGGTTGAAGGTAGAGAAGAATATATTAAAAGAGCTGCTGACAGAAAGCAAATCACTGCATTAAGAGGCACTTATACTGCTCTCATAAGAAATATGATTAAGGGTGTTACTGAAGGCTATCAAAAAGAATTAGAAGTTATGGGAGTCGGATACAGGGCACAAGTCCAAGGCAACTCTTTAATATTAAATATAGGATATTCCAATCCAGTCGTTTTCGAAATACCTAAAGGAATAGTAATAGAAGTACCTCAACCAACCAAAATAATTGTTAAAGGCATAGATAAATACCAAGTTGGAGAAGTAGCTGCGAGAATAAGAAGCTTGAGAAAAGTCAACGTATATAGTGGAAAAGGTATCAAATATGTTGACGAAGTTGTAATAAGAAAGAAAGGTAAGAAAGTTTAATTCTCATATAATTCTCTAGTATAAATAAAGAGAAAGAGGAAGAAGGAGGCAAACGAAATTGATTAAGCCTGTAGACAAAAAAGACCTTAGAAAAAAAAGACATTTACGCGTTAGAAAGAAAATAAGTGGAACTGCTGAGAAACCTAGATTAACAGTGTTTAAAAGCAACAAACATATATATGCCCAAATAATTGATGATACAATTGGCAGAACTTTAGTATCTGCATCTACTACTGAAAAAGAAGTAAAAGAATCACTGAACAATAAAACATGGGATAAAAATGCTGCAAATGTAGTTGGAAAACTCATTGCACAAAGAGCTAAAGAAAAAGGTATCACAACAATAGTTTTTGATAGAAGCGGATACAAATACCATGGAAAAGTTAAAGCTCTCGCAGACGCTGTAAGAGCCGAAGGCATAAAGTTTTAGGAGGTGTTTATACACATATGTCAGAAAATCAAAAATTTAAAGCCACTGATGCGGCTAATGAGTTTGAAGAAAGAATAATAGAAATACGACGAGTTAGCAAAGTCACTAAAGGAGGAAAAACCATCTCCTTTAGAGCTGTTTCTGTAGTTGGAAATAGAAACGGAAAAGTGGGACTAGGAGTAGGAAACGCCAGAGAAGTTCCACAAGCTATAAGAAAAGCCGTTCAAAATGCTCATAAAAATTTGATAGAAGTCCCTGTAAAAAATGAAACTATTCCTTATGAAACTCTTGGAAAACAGGATTCATCGGTCGTTCTTCTATTCCCTGCTGGACCTGGTACAGGGGTTATTGCATCATCAGCGGTTAGAGCTGTTGTTGAATTAGCTGGGATTAACAATATTCTAACAAAATCAATTGGTTCTACAAACACAATCAATCTAGCTAAGGCTACTTACAATGGATTAAAAGAGCTAAAATCTCCCAAAGAAATAGCAGATCTTAGAGACGTATCTCTCAAACAAGTATTTTACGGTGCACATAAGGAGGTTTGACAAAATGGCAAACTTAAAAATCAAACTAGTAAGGGGTCGAGCTGGAAAAAACAAAAGACAATTAGCTACACTTGATGCCTTAGGACTTACAAAAAAAGATAAAGAAGTTATAAAACCGGATAATCCACAAATTCGAGGAATGATAAAAAAAGTTGAACATTTGGTAGAATATGAAGAAGTCGAGGAATAATAAACATAGAAACTATTTCTAAAAACATAAGATATTTTTATTTTAGCACAAAAGGAGGTCAACCAATGTCACTTAAAATAGAGGATTTAAAGCCTTCTGAAGGTTCTAATAAACCAAAAAAAAGATTAGGCAGAGGAACTGGTTCTGGTCATGGAAAAACATCAGGAAAAGGGCATAAAGGTGAAAAAGCCAGAGGAAAAGGCAAAATTAGTAAAGTTTTTGAAGGTGGTCAAACTAATATAATTAGAAGAACCCCAAAATATGGTTTTTCTAATGCACCTTTTAAAAAAGAATATAGTATTGTTAACGTTTCTACGTTAGAAAAATATTTCTCTGAGAATGAAGAAGTCACACCAGAAATACTAATAGATAAGAAAATTATTAAGACAATAAATGATGGAATTAAAATACTAGGAAAAGGAGAAATAACTAAACCTCTTGTCGTCAAAGCTCATCAGTTTTCTGAAAATGCCAAGGAAAAAATTGAAGCTGCTGGCGGCAAAATAGAGGTGATAAAATAATATGTTTAAAGCCTTTAGAGATGCTTTTAAAATACCTGAATTAAGACAAAGAATATTATTTACTTTGATTGCCTTGATTGCTTTTAGAGTAGGTATTTATATCCCTATTCCTGGTATTAATGTCCAGGCATGGCAAGCTGCTTTAGGAGGAGCTTCCGCAGGAGCAATAGGTGGATTTATAGGTTTTTTTAATGTCTTTGCAGGTGGAGCATTAAGTAATTTATCTATATTTGTCCTTTCAGTAACACCATATATTACAGCTTCAATTATTTTTCAGTTGTTAGCTGCCGTAATTCCAAGTTTGAAAGAGATGCTTCAAGAAGGAGAAAGCGGCAGAAAAAAGTTTGAATTCTATACCAGAATAACAACAATAGTTTTAGCTTTTGGTCAAGGTCTATTAATGGCATTTGCTGCAAAAAATTATAAATCTCCAAACATATCAAGTGGTCTTTTCATTTTTTTGTCAACTGTGTCGATAGCCGCTGGTACCATGTTCTTATTGTGGCTGGGAGAAATAATCACTGAGAAAGGTATAGGAAATGGAGTATCTATACTAATTTTTGCTGGAATTGTTTCAAGTTATCCTACTTATGCTGTTGAGGCTCTTATAGGTTTAACACCTTTGGAATGGGTTTTACTAATTGCTATAGCTATATTCATTGTAATATCAGTTGTTGCTGTACAGCTAGCAGAACGAAGAGTAAACATACAGTATGCAAAAAGGGTTGTTGGAACAAAAGTATATGGTGGATCAAGTACCTATTTACCAATTAAAGTAAATGGCGGTGGAGTTATGCCTATAATTTTTGCATCAGCTATAATGACTTTACCTAGCATGATTGCAGGAATTACTCCAACACCGGTTGATGACAAATTATTTGCAGTAGGTTCTGCTCTATATCTAGTCCTATATGGATTACTTATTTTCTTTTTTACATTTTTTTACAGTTCAGTTGTTATGGATCCAACTGAAGTTGCTGACAATATAAAAAATTATGGAGGCTTTATCCCGGGTATAAGACCGGGTAAACCAACTGTCAATTACATCTCGACTATTACTAATAGAATTAACTTTATTGGAGCTGTTTTCCTTGTTATCATTGCTCTAGTCCCTTATCTAATTCGTGGTGCATCTGGAATGCAACAAATCTGGATTGGAGGAACTAGCACATTAATAGCTGTAGGAGTAGCATTAGATATAGTACAACAAATGGAACAACATATGATGGTAAGACAATATGAAGGATTCCTAAGAAAAGGCAGACTACGCGGAGGGAGATGACATAACGTATGAAATTATTGTTTTTTGGACCTCCGGGTGCTGGTAAAGGTACTCAAGCAAAAAAAGTTTCAGAAATATTTAAAATAGAACATATATCTACTGGAGACATCCTCCGAGAGGCTGTTAATAAGGGAAGCGAATTGGGTAAAAAAGTTAAAACAATAATCGATAAAGGAGAACTAGTTCCTGATGAAATAATGAACGAATTAGTTAAAGAAAAAATTAAGGATTTAGATTCTTTTATTCTAGACGGTTATCCAAGAACTATAGAACAAGCAAAATCCTTAGATAGAACATTGAAAGAACTAAATAAACAAATAGACGCTGTTGTATTAATAGATGTTCCAGAAGAAGAAATAGTAAAAAGGATAAGTAGCAGAAGAGTATGTCCTAATTGTGGAAAAGTATACAATTTGATTACACTAAAACCAAAAAATGATGAACTCTGTGATAATTGTGGGACAAATATCATTCAACGAAACGATGATAGAGAAGAAATAGTTAGAGAAAGATATAAAATATATCAAAGAAACACTTATCCTGTAATAGAATTTTATAGAAAAAATAACACAATTATTACAATAGACGGGTCCAAAGATGTTGAAGAAGTTACAAAAGAATTGTTTAATATGCTAAGGAGATTTCGCAAAAATGATAATAATTAAAACCGATGAAGAGATCGAGAAAATGAGACGGGCTGGAATAAAGCTTGCCCGTCTCCTTGATGATTTACTTCCTGATATAATAAAAGAAGGGGTTGACGGTGAAACAGTAGAAAAATATGTCCTTGAGTATTTTAGAAAAGAAAATGCAACCCCTACGTTTAAAGGATACCTAGGATACAAATATGCTATTAATTTTTCAGTGAATGAAGAAGTAGTCCATGGATTCCCTTTAAAAAGTAAAATCCTAAAAAACGGGGATATAGTATCTGTAGATTGTGGATTAACCTATGAAGGATACATCGCGGATGCTGCCAGAACCTATATAATTGGGTATGTTAGTAAAAGAGAACAAGAATTAGTCGAAGCAACAAGAGAATCTTTGTATCTTGGGATAGAAAAAGCAGTAATTGGAAATACTATTGGAGACATAGGTAGTACCATACAATATTACATTGAAAATAAAGGTTTTTCTGTAATTAGAGAGTATGTTGGACATGGTGTTGGAAGAAAATTACATGAAGATCCACAAATACCAAATTACGGAAAACCTGGAAGAGGACCAAAAATTCGAAAAAATATGACATTAGCTATAGAACCAATGGTAGCAATGGGAAACTATGAAGTTCAAATTCTTCCAGATGGCTGGACGGCTATCACAAAAGATAGATCAAAAGCTGCTCATTTTGAACATACTATAGCTATAACCTCAAATGGTCCTGAAATATTGACAAAATTATAAACAACTAATAATATAGAAAATTTTTTTAGTCCCTTGTTAAGGAGGGAATATATTGGCTAAAAAAAAAGATGTTATCGTGATGCAAGGCAACATATTAGAATCTCTACCAAATGCAACATTTAGAGTCAAATTAGATAATGGTCATGAGATAATTGCCCATATCTCTGGCAAAATGAGAAAAAATTTTATTAAATTACTACCTGGAGATAGGGTGACGGTAGAAGTATCTATATATGATCTAAATAAAGGTAGAATAGTTAGAAGAGAAAAATTAAATAAACCATAATAAACACTTTTTAAAAAATTCTACAGACAAAATAATTCTCCAAGGAGGAATAAAAATGAAAGTTAGAGCATCAGTAAAAAAAAGATGTGAAAACTGTCGTATAATCAAAAGAGGAGGAAGGGTTTGGGTTGTATGTTCAAAAAATCCTAACCACAAACAAAGACAAGGTTAAAAATTATGTACTAACAATTATTAATGAAATTTAACTGCTATTATTCAACAAATAATTTAAATTACATTTTTAACTCAAAAATATTTGGCTTTCTAAAAGAAGGAGGATGAATGAATGGCACGTATCTTGGGTGTTGAGATACCAGATAATAAAGCATTATTTGTAGGACTAACTTACATTTACGGCATAGGTAGAAAAACAGCATTTGATATATTGAATGCTGTTGGTATAGATCCAAACAAAAAAGCTAAAGATCTAAGTGACGATGAAATATCTAAAATCACTCATTATATAAATGACAACTACAAAGTTGAAGGAGAACTAAGACAAGAAGTAAATAATAACATTAAACGATTGATCGATATTGGAAGCTATCGTGGAAGAAGGCACAAGGCTGGGTTGCCTGTAAGAGGTCAAAAAACGCATGCCAATGCTAGAACTCGAAAAGGTCCAAGACTAACTAAAATAAAGAAAAAGTAGGTTCTAATTATAATTCATTTATAAATATTAGTTAGCTTATAATAGTTATTAGGTCTATTAAGCCTTTATTTTTAAAAAAGTTTTATTCTTAATTTGAAAAACTGGGTATCGATAATGGGCATTATTCAAGTGATAGGGTTACAATTTAGTCAAATAGTTGACAATGTGGCATGAAGAATATCCCACTCAAACCTCAAAAGACTAATAAAAGAATACAATAAATTTTTAAGGAGGTTTACATATAAATGGCAAAAAAAGGAGTTCAACAAAAAAGCAAAAAGAAAAAAGCAGCTCCTGAAAAGGCTGTTGTGCATATTCACTCAACATTTAATAATACTATAATAACTTTGACCGACACTGAAGGAAGACCTATAATTTGGTCAAGCAGCGGTAGTGTTGGTTTTAAAGGAACAAAAAAAGGGACTCCATATGCAGCTCAGTTGGCATCAGATAGACTAGCTAAAGAAGCTCTTTCTCTTGGTGTCAAAAGAGTTGATGTTTATGTTAAAGGTCCTGGTTCCGGAAGAGAATCGGCGATAAGGGCTTTACAAGCTGCTGGTTTAAACGTTGAAACAATAAAAGATGTTACACCCATTCCTCATAACGGGTGTAGACCAAAAAAGAAGAGATTTTAAATTATTGAGGAGGGAAGAAATTAATGGCGAGATACATAGGTCCTGTTGAAAAACTTTCTAGACGAGAAAATATAAATCTTTATTTAAAAGGAAAAAGGAGTTATACTGAAAAGTCTTCTTTAAGAAAAAGAAATTTCGCTCCTGGCCAACACGGTAGACAACCAAAAAAGTTAACTCAATATGGCATGCAATTAAGGTCTAAACAGGCTTTAAAAAGAATGTATGGCTTAATGGAAAGACAGTTTAGAAACACATTTGAGGAAGCTGAAAGGAGCAGAAGTGGAGAAACTGGTGAACTTTTAATGCAACTTTTAGAAAGAAGATTAGACTCAGTGGTTTTTCAAATGGGTTTTGCTCCAAACAGAAGAACTTCCAGGCAAATGATTACCCATGGTCATGTATTAGTAAATGGGAAAAAAGTAGACATTCCTTCATATAGAGTAAAAGAAGGCGATGTTATTCAGATTAAAGAACGAAGTAAAAATATTCAACAAGTAAAAGATGGCTTAGAGCTAGTTCAAGAAGGTTATAGAAACATCCCATCCTGGGTTACTGTTGACCTTGAAAATCTCAGAGGCACATTCGATAGAATTCCAAAAATTGAAGAAATGGATGTTCCAGTCGATCTTACTAATATTATCGAGCTTTATTCAAAATAATTATATTACACATATCAAGTCATAATTTATTCATAGAAATATTATCACCTCGCCATAAGAAGGCAGGAAAGGAGGTGTACTCTGAGTCCTTTATGGATCAGAGAAAGCATGGAATTATTAATTAAACCAGAAAAATTTAGAATTGCGGAAAAAAGAGAAGAAAATGATTATAATTATACAAAATATGAATTATATCCCTTGGAAAAAGGCTACGCAGTAACAATAGGAAATGCGTTAAGAAGAGTTCTTTTATCATCTATTCCATCTTTAGCCATTACGGGATTAAGAATTCCAGGAAAATTACACGAATACGACACTGTAGAAGGAATAGAAGAAGATATATTAGAAATATCTTTAAATTTAAAAAAAGTGCAGTTAAAAGTTGAAAGTTTAGATAAATTAAAAAATATTGACCATCCTATTTTATTAACTCTAAAGAAAAAATATAAAGCTAAGGATGTTATTAAGGCTGGTGACATAAAAACTCCGGCGGGAATTGAAGTAGCCAATTCTGATTTAATAATTGCTCACGTAAATAAAGACATGGAAGTAGATTTTGAACTTTACGCCCAAACCGGTAAAGGATTTGTGCCAGCTCAAGAATTAAGTTATCAAAGCGATATAGAATATATATTTATAGATGGTGTTTTTAGCCCCGTCCTGAAGGTTAATTATTTAACAGAAAATATACGAGTTGGTAGAAGAACAGACTATGACAAGCTAATATTAGAAATTTGGACTAAGAAAAACATTACACCTAGTGAGGCGTTAAAAGAAGCTACTGAAACCTTGATGGAACATTTCGATTTTATCGCTCAATTATGGAATAGAGAAGGCAAGATTCAAGATTTAGAAAGCGCTGAGGTAACCATTGAAATTGAAAATGAAGAACAAGAAGAAACTGAAGATACAGAAGACGTCTTTGGTTTTCCAAAAGAATTATTAGATACACCTATAGATTCATTGGATTTAACAAAAAGAGCGAAAAACTGCTTGAAAAGAGAAAAAATTGATACTATTAGAGACCTACTAAAGAAAAGGCCAGAAGATTTATTAAAAATAAAAAATTTTGGTAAAAAGTCTATGGAAGAAGTTCGAAAAGAACTTAAAGAAAAATTTGACATAGACTATGATAAACTGTATGAAGATGAAAGGGGGAACGACTTCGATGAGGCATAGAGTCAAAACAAACAAATTAAACAGATCCGCTTCTCATAGAAAGGCCATGTTGAATAATATGGCAAGAAGTGTCTTTGAATCTGGAAGCATTATAACAACAACAGCAAAAGCTAAAGAAGTAAGACCTTTAGTTGAAAATATAATAACAAAGGCAAAAAAAGCAAATACTACCAGCTCACCAGAAGAAAGAGTGGCTTTAAACAGGGAAATAAACAAACATTTCAACGATAGAAAGCTTGTCCAAAAAATAGTACATGAAATTGCTCCAAAATATCAAAACAGAGATGGAGGATATACTCGTATACTTAAAATTGGAAATCGAAGAGGAGACGGAGCAGAATTATCTATTCTCCAACTAATTCCTGAAAAAGAATAATCAAATTATAATTATATAACCCCCAAAGGTATCGCTCTTTGGGGGTTATTTTAATTAAGTAGGACTGTAAGCCGGATTCTGTCTTATTGATCATTTATCTTCGCGGTCCACCTGGAAGGCGGAGAAGAACTCTCACTCGGCGGATCACCTATGGCCTTCCTGCTTGACCTTGCTCAAGGTGGAGGTTGCCAAGCTATCAGATCGCTCTGATACTGGTGGGCTCTTACCCCACCTTTCCACCCTTGCCTTTCGGCGGTTTCCGTTTCTATGGCCCTATTCAAGGATCTCTCCTTCTGGCAATTAACCAGCACCTTACCCTTAGAGTCCAGACTTTCCTCAAGATAGGCCCTGTATGCCTACTCGCGATCAATCATCCTACTTACTTTTATTTAATTTTAATTTTAAATCATTTACTATAGTTTTTTTCGGACCATACACCAAAAAAAAGGTGTTGTTATACCCTGTAAACCATGCACTAAGTTGCATCTTAGAATATTCTATATTGAACTCTCCATAAATAAAAGGAATAGCTGAAAAAGCCACATCTAAACCATCTGTATAATCTCTCACAAAATCATACCAAAAATTCATTAAAGTAAATGTACTACTAAAGTAAATTACATGGACCTCATAAATACCCCTACTCTTTTTAAAATTAATCTGCAAATGTTCGCCTTCTTCAGGAACAGATGTCTTCAATACCTTACCGTCTCTCATAATAACTCTACTAATATCTTCATATCCCCTGGGCGAAAATTCAACAAAATCTTCAATCGTACTAGCAATTATTATTCCTGATATTCCCATCACAAACACGGTTATTAAAATTATTTTCAATCTCTTTGTAATAATATTCAAATTTCTCATATATTTCTCCCTCATCTAATAAATTAACAAATTTCTTGTCAAAATACAACCACTTTCCAGCAACCATTGTACCAAATACATTTCTAGGATTAGCAGAAAAAACTATGTTCGATTTCATTCTTTTTAAATCTTTTGGACAAAATTCTGGGGTATTGATATCTAATACCACTAAATCTGCCTTAAAAGTTGGTTCAAGCCTTCCTAGCCTTTCTCCTAACGCAAATCCTCCATTTTCCCATGCCATCCTTAAGATTTGTTTAATTGTCAACTTATCAGGACCATACTTATACTTTTGTAAAATGGAACCTACCTTCATCTCATTAAAAAAATTTAAAGAATTATTACTAGCACATCCATCAGTTCCAAAGGTCACATTTACATTCTCATCAATAATATCAACTATTGGAGCAATTCCATTTCCTAATTTCATATTACTGGTAGGATTATATACAACTGTAACATCATTTTTAGAAAGCACTTTAATATCTTCATTATCAACATAAACACAATGCGCAGCTATAGTAGGAACTTCAAATAGACCCGTATTTTCTATATCTGATAAAGAATATTGATTCTTCTCGTTTTTTGATTCCAATAAATGAATTTGAATATGAGTATTATACTTTTCAGCAATTTTTGCTATTTCTTTCAATTTATCAAACGAAACGCTGTATGGGGCGTGAGGACCAAAACCAATATAAATTCTGTTTTCTAAACCGTTAAACTTTTCATAAGTAGAAACATTCTCTTTTACTCTTTGGTTCCATCCTTCTTCATTATCAAAAGAAAGTCCTCGGGAAATATATGCCCTCATCCCTAAATCATACGCTGCTTTTGCAATTTCGTCTGTAAACATATACATATCAACAAAAGTCGTTATACCGCTTGAAATCATTTCTAAAATTGAAATAACTGCGCCATAATAAGCCATTTCGCTTCTCAAAAAATCTTCACGAGGAAGCATTTCTTTGAACAACCATTCTTCAAAAGAAGAATCATCGGCTACTCCTCTAAAATAAGACATCGCAGAGTGTGTATGCATATTGATAAAACCTGGTATTATTAGCTTTCCCGATAAATCATATTCCTCTACGTCTTCTTCCTCAATTTCTTCTGTATTCTCGGGTAAAAGAAGATCTTCTATTTCATCATTCTCTATTAAAACGTCCAATTTTTCAATATCATCATCAGCACTAACTAATACATAACCATTTTTAAGCAATTTTTTAGACATAACAACATCTCCTTCAAACTTTCGTTCGTAAAAATTATACTATAAAAATAACTATTTAGCACTATTGCATTTTGTGTATATACTCCTTCAATTTTTATATGATAAAATAATTAAGTGAATCAAAATATTATTATTGACTTTAAAAATGAAGTTTTTTCTAAAGATAGCATTTTGAAGTTATAATGGGTTTAGGGCGGAGCCCTCTCCCCCAGCGTACAAGTGCCAAAAAGGTTAAAGAAATTCAGAACTAGTGATGATTAGAACCTAGAATGTATTTTATAAAAAATCAATTCTAAAACATATATATAATGCTGATTTTGGAATTTTTAAAGTGAGTAAAAATATTAGATAAAGGAGGATTTTTATGAGTGGAAGTCAAGTTATCTTGGTTATTTTATTGACCGGTGCACTGATTGGTGGCGCTATATTGTTAACTCCTCCAAAGCAAATTTATACACCAGATATTATCACTGAAGAAGCAAGTCCTAATAATACACTATATGAAAGCAGTGAAGAGTTTTTTTTGAAAAACTATAAAACTGTTAGTTGTTTCTTAAAAACTCAAAAAGAAGAGATAGTCATTTTGCAAAACAATAATCAAACAACAAATGTCAGAGGAGTTCCATTTGTTATTTGTATAAGTGCTGGGGAGAAAAGAACTGGCGGATACAATTTGAGTATCAAAAACATTATATTGGACCAAGAATCAAAAAAAATATATATCGATCTCTTTTTGAAAACACCAGGACCTGGCGAAATGGTTACACAAGCATTTACTTACCCTTCAATTGGTATTGAAATTGAAGAAAACTTAATTGAAGGTCATTGGGAAGTTATAGCTAAAATAGAACAAGAAAAAAGTCAACCTGTCTTTTTGAAAAAAACTTTTCTTTTTTCACTCTAATGAATCTATTGAAACCTAATAATATATTTATTATATTAAGTACCTGTCTAATAATATTCTATGTTGAATCTACAGTTTTGGCTAATCTTGCTTCTTTTGATACAAATTATTTCAAGGTTAAGCCTGAAAGTTTTTATTTTAATTATTGGGAATTGGACGACAATCATAATTTATTTATGAAAGAATACGGATTAATGCAAAGAATATCTCTTTCTTATCTATATAACTCAAATATTTTATATAAGGTTGAAGGTAGATTTGCATATGGACAAATTAGTTATGAAGGTTCAACATCATATGGCCATCCTGTTAATCTAAGCAATGTTTGCGATTATATGTTTGAAATAAGAGAGTTAATAGGCATACAATTGCTGATAAACTCGGATTTAGCAATTTCTACATTTTCCGGACTAGGTTATAGAAACTTAAATGATGAGCTAGGACAAGCTAGTTATCTAGGTTATAAAAGAGAATCTAATTATTTATATCTTCCTCTTATTATACAAACATGTGTCAATATAAATAATAAGGCCCTTATAAATAATGAATTTGAATATGATTTTTTCTTGCTTGGAATTCAAAATAGTTATTTAAGTGATTTTAATCCAAATTATAATGACGTGACAAATATTCAAAATCAAGGATTTGGTTTGACTAACAATATTTCTTTCTCCGTTCCATTAAATAATCTTATTTTATCGACTGAACTTTTTTTTAGGTATTGGCACATTGAAAAATCTTATCTATCATATTTAAAAAATAACGGGGAAAATGTTGGGTATGTTTGGGAACCAGAAAACAATACTATAGAAATTGGTATTGGAATAGGATTATTTTTTGAATTTTAAGCATGTAAAATGGTAAGGTTATTTTCAAACTTCAATATACAAACATAATATATTCATTTAACTTATAAACTAAAATAGTAATAAATAAATAGTATAATTATTGGTGGTTTAACGAGTAAAAATTTTTCATTTTAAAGTGAGGAGTTTATTTTGAAAAATTTTGATTTCAACTCTTTTCATAACTTGAATATTATTTTTTATTTTGCTATTATAATACTGTCTAATATATTTGTAGGTTTTTTAATTGGATATTTTATATTTTCATTGACAAGCCAAAAATTTTGGATAGTCATTTTCATGATTATAGGTATAATTTCAGGTTTATATTCAGCTGTGCAGGAATTCTCAAAAGAGGTTGACAATCATGACAGAACTCAAAAAAAAACTAAAGGAACTGATAACAAAAACAATTATACTTCTAATAATTGAAGTTTTTATCTTTTCTTTCTTTTTTTCTTTTCAAGCTTTATGGGTTCTGTGGGGAGGGACAGGTGCCGTAATAGGTTTTATTTCTTTAGCTGAAGAGATTAAAAAAATGGATCCAGATTCTAAACCTAAAAAGTTTTCGTTTGTATTTTTGATTAGATACTTACTATATTTCGCCATACTGTGCGTAGCTGCTCTTAATTCTCTATTAGCTTTAATGTTAAGTTTCTTGGGTATTATGAATATGAAAATAGCATCTTACCTTTCTTATAAGTAAAGATTATTATTGTAAACTTGCAAAAGAAGGAGGTGATTAGTTGACAACTGATAGAGTTTCAAAATTCATTATTTTTTTCTTCATTCTATATGTAGGTTTAGGAATAATTAATTTTTTCTTCTTTGAAATGAGCCTGGAAGGCATTGGAGAGCGCTGGATTGTTTACTTTGGAAATGGTGGATTTTTTGGACAATTGAATCCAATGACTCTCATAATGTCTTTTTCAATAATGATTATGCTGGTATTAATTGCAAGAAAAATCAAATTTGAAAGAATACCAGGAAGGGTTCAAGGTGCGGTAGAAACTTTTTTTGATTCTTTTTGGCAAATAACTGAGGAGGTTGTTCCTAATCCAGAATACAGAAAACCTACTTTTGTAATTGCTATGACTCTGTTTTTGTATATTCTAGTTTCAAACGTTTTAGGTGGTATTCCTGGAATAAATGTTACTCCTCTAGCTAGCGGAATAAATGTTCAACTTTTTACCGATGTATGGTACTCACCAACTTCTGATCTAAATGTTAACTTGTCTTATGCAATAATGGTCTTAATTATTAGTCATGCCTTTGCAATAAAATCAAAGGGTTTTGTAAGCTGGTTTAAATCTTTTTTTGAACCTACTCCTATTATGTTTCCAATGAATATAGTAAGCGAGATCGCAAAGCCTATATCTCACTCCTTTAGGTTATTTGGTAACATCATGGGAGGAGGTATGCTCGTTCTAATTTTAAGTAGTATAGTTAAATATTTTGTTCTCCCTGTTTTCTTATGGGCAATTTTTGGGTGGTTCTTTGGTATTGTTCAAGCTTTTGTTTTTTCTTTGCTAACTATAGTTTACATTGGATCAATGTTATAAAAAAACAAATGACTCAAAATAAACAAATTTATTATATCAATCAAACTTCTTAAGGAGGAGAAAACATGGATTTAAAAACTATGTTAGAAACTTTGGTTACCAACGGAGGTTATTTAGGTTGGGGATTGTATTATTTAGGAAAACTTTTAGCTGCGGGTCTTTGTATGGGAATTGGAGCTATAGGACCTGCACTTGGAGAAGGTAAAATCGGAGCTTCTGCTATGGAGGCAATGGCAAGACAGCCAGAGTTAAGCGGTACCATAAGAACAAACATGATCCTTGCAGATGCTATAGCCGAAACTACTGGTATCTATTCTCTTTTAATTGCCATAATACTATTACTAGTACTTCCATAAAAATTAAAATTGTTAACAACGATAAGTAAATTATCCCTAAAGGGGTGCATGTAGATATGTTATCTTTTAATTTGACTTCTATTGTCAATTTGGTAGGTTTTATATTTTTTATGCTCTTAATGTACAAATTACTCTACAAACCATATTTTGAAATAACTGATAAAAGAAAGCAAGAGGTAGAAAAAAATTTAAGCGAAGCTGAAAAACTTCGATTAGAAGCCCAAAACAAGAAAAATGAGTTAGATAAACAGCTTCGAGAAATTGAAGAAGAAAGAACTCAAATAATTCTTAAAGCAGAAGAACAAGCCAAATTAATTTTAAAAAGTGTTCAAGAAGAAGCAGAAAACCAAAGAAAATATATAATTGATAAAGCAGAAAAGGAATCAGAAGAAATAAGAACAAAGGCCTTAAAAGAATTACAATCACAAATCGTAGCAATGGCATTGAGTATTTCTTCTATGATATTAAAAGAACAAGTCGACAAACAAAAAAATGAAGAAATTATAAAAAGAGCTTTAAGAAGCTTACAGGGTAAAGGAGAATCTCAATGAAGCCCTCTTATTTTCTTGCTTCCAAATATACCGAAGCTTTAATAAATATATTAACACAAAAAAGTAAAATAGATCAACTTGAGAAGTTTTTAAAAGCTTTTCAAGAAATTAGTAATATTATGGAAAAAGATGAATCATACAAAGATATTATCTTTAATCCTTTGCTACCTACAGATTTTGTAGTAAAAAAACTTGTAGATGTATCGAATTTTATGGACGATATTTTTGTCAATTTTTTGAAAGCTCTTGTTCAGAAAAAAAGGCTAAACCTGATTCCACTTATAACAGAATTACTGTACAGAGAAAATTTAGAACTAAATAAAACGGTAGAAGTAAAATTAATTTTAGCTAAAAAAGTTTCTAAAAAGGTTCTAGATGAAATTTCAAGAACCATTCAAAAAAATACTGGAAAAAATATTAAGTTAGTAGTAGACTATGAAGAAGAACTGATAGGCGGAATGCAATTATATATTGGAGACAATTTTTTTGATTATTCTGTTAAAGGGTTTCTAGAAAGCATTCAATCCGCCTATGCCCCAGCTGGTGGAGGTGAAATTTTTGAGGGTTAATCCTGAAGAACTAACTAAAGTTATAGAAGAACGAATTAAAAGTTATGAAAGCGGAGAAATAAAAGAAATAGGGTTAGTTATGCAGGTCAGTGACGGTATTGTTATCGCATATGGCCTTAAAGATGTAATGTCAAATGAATTAGTTGAAATAGAGGCTTCAAACGGAAATAAGGTTTATGGTATAGCAATGAACCTTGAGGAAGATAATGTAGGTATTATTACTCTTGGTAATTATAAAGACATCAAAGAAGGAGATAAAGTAGTCAGAACTAATAGAATTGTTGAAGTACCAGTTGGAGAGGAGCTTTTGGGTAGAGTAATCAACCCTTTAGGTATTCCGTTAGACGGAAGGGGCAGTATTGGAGCTAAGGACTCGTATCCTATAGAAAGAAAGGCTATGGGGGTCGTAACTAGGAAACCAGTTGACACACCCCTTCAAACTGGTTTGAAGGTTTTAGACGCATTGATACCCATTGGAAGAGGCCAAAGAGAATTGATTATTGGAGATAGGCAAACTGGTAAAACTGCCATTGCTATTGATACTATAATCAATCAAAAAGGCAAAGGTGTTTATTGTGTATATGTTTCAATAGGGCAAAAGGTTTCTGCTCTTGCTAGAACTATAAACAATTTAGAAAAACATGGGGCTATGGAATATACAGTAGTAGTTTCTGCAGATGCATCAGATCCTGCTTCACTACAATATCTAGCTCCTTATGCAGGAACCGCCATTGGAGAATACTTCATGTTTAACGGAAAAGACGCTCTGGTCGTTTTTGATGATCTTTCAAAACATGCTGCTGCTTACAGAGAAATTTCATTGTTGTTGCGTAGGCCTCCAGGAAGGGAAGCTTATCCAGGAGATATCTTTTATTTGCATTCCAGACTATTAGAAAGAGCATGTAGGCTTAACGAAAATCATGGAAATGGTTCTTTAACTGCTTTACCAATTATTGAAACTCAAGCTAATGATATTTCTGCATATATCCCAACAAACGTAATTTCTATAACAGATGGTCAAATTTATCTGGAGGCAAGTCTTTTTAATGCTGGAATAAGGCCTGCAGTTAATATAGGTTTGTCTGTATCAAGAGTAGGTGGAGATGCTCAAACAAAGGCTATGAAAAAGGTAGCTGGTTCATTAAAACTTGATTTGGCACAATATAGAGAGTTAGAATCATTTGCTCAGTTTACCGCCGATCTTGATGAAGCTACTAAAAAACAACTCATCAAGGGTGAAAAACTAACAGAACTTATGAAACAACCTCAATATTCTCCTATGGAATTAGAAGAACAGGTTGCTATTATTTATATAGCTACAAAAGGTTATATTGATCAACTTCCTACGGAAAAGATTGCTCTGTTCGAAAAACAATTTTTAACATTTTTGATAGAGAATTATTCTCATACGTTAAATTCAATAAAAGAAACTAAAGACCTTACAGATGATATTACAAAACAATTAGATGAAGCCGTATTAAAATTTCTAAAAATCTTCAAATAAAGTGACGGTGATGATATAAAATGAGCCGAGGAAACTTGCGAAGTATCAGAAAAAGAATAGATTCTACCGAATCAACCATGCAAATTACAAAAGCCATGCAGATGGTCGCTACTGCAAGACTCAATAAAATACAAAAACAATGGAAAGGTATAAAAGATTTTTCTTTTTATACACAAACTATCTTAAAACACTTTCCTTTTGTTGAAGACAGTTTTTACACTCAAGATCGTGCGGGGACACTTATTTTAGCGATTACACCTGACATGGGACTTGCAGGCTCTTTTCCTTCTGATCTAATAAAAGAAGCATTAACCATAAAACAAAATACTGAAGATTTCAAGGGATTTTTAGTTATTGGCTCAAAAGGATACTTTTCCTTAAAAAATGAGGGAATTTTACTTACTAGAACAAATTTATACGACATTCCAAAGGTTGATCATGCAGAATTTTTAGCTGAGGACTTATTTGAAATCATGAGAGAAAATAATATTTCCAAAGTTAAAGTGCTTTATGGGAAATTTAAAAATGCTCTCGTCCAATTGCCCTCAACTTTTGATTTGTTGCCAATAAAAAAAGAGCACCTTGAAATTGATGAAAGATATGAATATGAACCTTCTACAGAAATAGTTTTTGAAAGTGCTGCTTATTTATATGTTTTATCAAAGTTATACCAATTTCTTTTTGAAACGAAATTGAGCGAGTTATATGCACGACAAAATGCTATGAAAAATGCAACTGACAATGCTTCTGATTTAATTGAAGAACTTACTCTTGAGTATAACAAACAAAGACAAACTGCAATTACTCAAGAGTTAATAGAAATAATTAATGGGGCGAAAATGCAATAGGAGGTAATTTAATGCAGGAGCAAAAAGGAACTATAATAAGCATTATAGGTCCTGTGGTGGATGTTAAATTCCCCATTGGACAATTACCAAATGTTTATGATGCTTTGATTGTAAAAAATAAATATAATAATGAAGAATTAGTACTTGAAGTAGAGCAACTTATCGGAGATAATACAGTTAGGTGCGTTGCAATGGATTCTACTGACGGCCTTAGAAGAGGTGAAGAGGTAATTAATACTGGTGGCCCTATAAAAGTACCAGTAGGAACTAAAACATTAGGTAGGCTATTCAATCTTCTAGGAAAACCTATAGATGAAAAAGGAGATATAGAAGTTGAAGAATATTGGCCAATCCACAGAGAACCTCCCGCTTTAACAGAACAAGATACCACTATAGAAATCTTGGAAACAGGTATTAAATGCATAGATTTATTAGCCCCATTTCCAAAGGGGGGAAAAATTGGTTTCTTTGGTGGAGCGGGCGTTGGAAAAACTGTTCTAGTTATGGAACTTATTAGAAATATAGCTATGGAACATCGAGGCATTTCTGTATTTGCAGGTGTTGGAGAACGCACAAGAGAAGGAAACGACCTATGGTTGGATATGCTTCAAAGTGGTGTTATCGACAACACAGTTCTTGTATTTGGACAAATGAATGAACCACCAGGAGCAAGATTTAGAGTTCCATTAACTGCTTTAACAATTTCTGAATACTTTAGGGATAAAGAAAAAAAGGATGTTTTGCTGTTTATAGACAACATTTTTAGATTTGTTCAAGCTGGTTCAGAAGTATCAGCTTTGTTAGGGAGAATGCCATCTGCAGTTGGCTATCAACCGACTCTTGCTACTGATATGGGACAACTACAAGAACGAATTACATCAACCAAAGATGGTTCTATAACCTCTGTTCAAGCTATTTATGTGCCTGCTGATGATTTTACTGATCCTGCACCAGCGACTACCTTTGCCCACTTGGAAGCTAATTTAAACCTTTCTAGAAAGCTATCAGAACTTGGTTTATATCCTGCGGTTGATCCTTTAGAATCAACATCTAAAATGCTTGATCCAAATATTGTGGGGGAAGAACACTACAATGTGGCAAGACAAGTAAAAGAAGTCCTTCAAAGATATGAAGACCTACAGGATATTATTGCTATATTAGGAATTGAAGAGTTATCAGAAGAAGATAGAAAAATTGTTAATAGGGCTAGAAGAATTCAAAGATTTCTGACTCAACCATTCTTTGTTGCTGAAAGATTTACTAATTATGCAGGAAAATACGTGACAATAGATGATACAATTAAGGGATTTAAAGAAATCCTTGAAGGAAAATACGATGATTTACCCGAGAATGCCTTCTATATGGTAGGGACAATCGAAGAAGTTATAGAAAAGTCTAAAAAGTTATAACCTTGATTTTTGCTAGTAAAGGCAGGTGTTTACCATCTTTAAATTTAGAATAGTAACCCCTGAAGGTATAAAAGTTGAAGAAGATGTAGAATATGCAGAATTTAAAAGTATCGAAGGTGGAATGGGTACTTTAACTAATAGATTGCCCATAATTGTTAGATTAAGAATAGCCCCTGTTAGAATAAAAAAAAGCGAAAATAACTATAAAACTTTCGCTGTTCATGGCGGCGTATTACAAATGACCGGAAATGAAATGACTATAGTTACAACCGCTGCTGAACGACCAGAAGATATCGATGTTCAAGCTGCTCGAAGGGCTTTAGAAAGGGCTCAAGAAGAGCTAAGAATTACCGAGGACAAATTTAAAAGAATGAAGCTTGAAACTCGTATCCAAAAAAATCTTTTAAGGGTAAATGTATCAAACGAACGTTAATGTTTTATATCTGAAAGCTGTCTAATTTTGCTTTTATTAACGTTAAGTCCTTGTAATTAGTTTCTAAATAATTGTTTTTTATACTTTTTAGATATTTTAAATTTAACTTTATCATATCTTTTGTCTTTTCCATAACCATATTTTTTTCAAAAAGATCAGGTACGTAAACATTCTTATCAGTAATCACATAAGCTATTAAATTATTAGATAAATCTTGATTAAAATAAGATGAAATGTTTGTACTAAAGATTATATCTATGTTTTGCATCTTAAGTGTCATAGTTACCGCAGGATTGTTGACCTCTTCAGGAAATAAAAAAGTGATTTTTGAAGAGCTTATACTAAAAATTCGATCTTTTAAAGATGTTTGTGAATCCATATAAAAGCATCGATTATCAAACATCCTTAAAATACAGTTTTTACTAAAGATAATGAAATGAATTCCATATATATTTGTTAATTCTTTAATCAATTTTATTTTTTGTTTTGGAATTTGACGAGATGTAAAGTAAAAAAATACATAAAATCCTTCACCAATTCCTTTGGTGAAGGATTTTATTAATGATCTAAAATTCAAATTTGAAGTTATATATATACCAAGAATATCCTTTGTTATCCTTTTGTGACCTTTAAGGGTTTCTAATGAAGAAAAAATATCTTTCTTAAATATCCAATAATAACTTTTTAATAGAAACCGTTGAAACATCATTTTATCTTCTCACCGTAACTCTAAATGAACAAAGAGTATCTTGTAAATCCAAGATATACCTTCCAAATGTTTGAAATTTATGCTCTTTCTTTTTGAATTCACTGTACAAATATATTGAATCCTTCACCAAGAAATCGTTTTGATAGTTTGGAATAATATAATAAATCTTAGAAATTTTATCAGTACTATTAATCAATATAGTAGGAATATTTACCTTTCTTAGATTGGATTGGATTAACAAGAACATTTTTTTGAGGACATTGTCAGAATAATAAGTTGAAAATATAATTAAATCAGTATTATTCACCAAATTCATAAAATAAAAGTCAAAGTTTAGAATGTCTTTATCAAACCCAAAAGCTACCAAAAAATCATTAAGATTTAAAAATCTATTTTCTTTACTTAAATAAGTTTTCTCTTCATTTACATAGATTTCTACATACTCTCTATTTAAAATACCAACAACATCAGCTTGGTTATTCAATAACCAACCAGAAGTTGATAATATTAAGTTAGTACCAATAAATTCTAAGGCATTTAAGGGATTACCAATAAATACTCTCATTTTCCAAATTTTTCAAAAAAAGTTTTATATGCCAGATAAGTTTCATAGATATCCGCTTTTGAGGCTATCTCATAAGGTGAATGCATTCCTAATAGCGGCACACCCGCATCTAAAACGTCAAGTCCTTTTTCAGCAAAGAAAAGGGCTATAGTACCTCCTCCTCCTCTATCGACTTTTCCTAATTCACCAACCTGCCAAGAAATATCTTCCTTGTTGAATAGATTCCTAACCTTTGCTAATAGCTCAGCGTTGGCATCATTTGTTCTTGATTTCCCTCCTGAACCTGTATACTTCATTAAGGTTATTCCATATCCCAATCTAGGTGCATTTGATAAATCATGTGCCTCCTTGTAATTAGGATCTACCGCAGCAGATACATCAGCGGAAAGTAATGCTGAATTAGAAATAACATCATCAATAATACTACATACCTTTTCTTCTTTAGCTAAATGCATGATCTTTCTAATTAGATTAATCCAAAAATGATTCTTTGCTCCGGTATTTCCATCACTCCCAATTTCTTCCTTATCAACCAACAATACTGCAGGATTTTTTAAAGAAGAACTAGAATCAATTAAACCAGTAAGTGCTGTATAGGCACAAACTCTATCATCATGACCATAAGAAGCCATTAAACTTCTATCCAAACCTACATCTCTTGCTTTTAGAGCCGGAACGACTTCTAATTCGGCACTTACAAGATCCTCTTCAATAATTCCATATTTCTCAAACAGTATCTTCAACACATTTAATTTCACTGGATTATTAACTTTTTTATCATTTTCATAGGTAATAGAAATGGTACCTAAAATTAAATTCATTTTTTCTGGGTCAAAAGCCTCTGATACTTTTTTATTTGGTAATTCTTTATCAAGATGTGGTAAAAGATCAGAAATGACAAATATTGGATCATTTTCGTCATCTCCTATAGATACTTCCACTTTGGTACCGTCACTTTTTACTACTACTCCATGCAATTCAAGAGGTATATTAAACCAGTGATACTTTTTTACTCCACCATAATAATGAGTTTTTGCCATGGCAATATTCTCATCTTCTATGAGTGGCTCGGGTTTAAAATCAAATCTAGGTGAATCAATATGAGCTCCTACTAAGTTAATACCATTTTTCATTGAATGATTATACTTAATAGCAAATAATGATTTCTCTCTATTTACAAAATATATTTTGTCTCCTAAATCTATCTTTCCAATACCTTCATAATAAGACAAGGGTTTAAATCCATTATCTTCAAGTAATTTAATGGAATATTTTACCGCTAGCCTTTCTGTCTTTGAATAATCTATGAATTTTTTGTACTTAGAAGTATAACCTTCGATACTGTCTATATCTCTTTTGCTCCAGACACTTTTCTTTTGAATTGTTAGTTTTTTTTCTAATTCGTGTATGTCCATAATTATCCACCTCCAATTAAATTTTATCATACTTTTACTAATAATGATTATGTTAATAAATAAATTATTTAATAGTTTTTAAATATGAAATTATTAAATATTTAAATTATATACTTTACTCAGAATTAAACGTAAATACATCTATTTATATTAACTGGTTGTTAATTATACTAATTTTTTCCATTTTTTAAAAAAAGAAAAATATAATATAATAAAAACGTAAAGATGTTATTCATATTTTTAAATTTTTGTTTTTATTAACAAATCATATTCAACATCAAAAAATATATTTCGGCTTAGATAGCTGAAAGATAAAAGGAGGAGTTTCATGGATAAAATAATATATCCCGAATTAACAATGGATTTGGTTAGAGTAACCGAAGCATCTGCATTACTAAGTAGTTTGTATCTAGGATGTGGTAACATGGAAAAAATCAAAGCTGTCTCTATTGATGCTATGAGGGGAATGCTTGATTATATTGATTTCAAAGGAAAAATTGTTATTAGTAAATATGACAAAGATTCTTCAGGAATGCTTTATACTGGAGAAAAAGTGGGAACTTGGAAGAACGATTTTCCAGAGATGGATATTGCTGTGGACCCAATAGATGGGGTGAAACTTGCTACTTTTGGATTACCAAATGCCCTAAGCGTTGTTATAGCAACAGTTAAAGGTGGAATAACATTGCTACCAACATTCTATTCTTATAAATTGGCCGTGGGGCCTGAATTAAAAGGTAAGCTAGATATAAGAAAATCAGTGAAAGAAAATATAAAAATAGCTTGCGAAACTTTGAAAGTTAATCCTAGCAATTTAACTTTTGTCCTTTTAAACAGGCAAAGACACGAAGAAATTATTGAAGATATCACTCAAAGTGGCGCACGGATCAAATTAATAAGTGATGGAGATATTACACCTGCCATTGCTACATCTGTGCCTAATAGTGGAGTTGATATTTACATAGGTATTGGAGGAACTTTAGAAGGAATATTGGCAGCAGGTGCGTTGAGTACTCTCAATGGAGAAATACAGATGAAATTATGGCCAAGAGATAGGAATGAATCGCATTTGATTTCCGAAAAGGGATGGGACACAGAAAAAATATTTTTTACTGAGGATCTTATAAATGGCGAAGATATAATATTTTCTGCTACTGGTATTACTGACGGAGACCTTTTAGATGGTGTCAAATTTGTAAAAGAATTTGCATATACTCATACATTAACAATGAGAAAAAAGAGTGCAACAGTAAGAAAAATAAATACTGAGCACAATTTGAAAAACAAAACTATTAGATTAAAATCACTAGAAAAAGACGAAAAACTAATAGAATTAAGAAAAATCTTATAAAAAGTGCATTAAACTTTAACCTAATCAGTGACAAAACTCTCTCACTTCTATAAGGAGGTGGGCTCACAATTAGCAGTTAACTATTCGTCTTTTTTGTTATTTCTAATAAAAAATAAAACCAATATTTCAAAAACTATTTGCAAATAATAGGTAGAAAATCTCCATATTAAAATAACTGGAGACGTAAACTTTTTTTGTATAAATCCAGATAATACTATTCCGTAAAAAGCTTCCACTCCACCTGTAGAGCCTGGTGTTGGAACATAATAAACAACAAAATTCATAATGATAAAAAGTATAAAAACATCAAAAATCCCAAACTTTACACCAGTTATCCCTGCCAAAGCCGCATAAAAAGCCAAAGAATGCAAGAAAGTTACCACTCCACCTAGTATAAAATCGAATGCAACAATTTTTGCTTTCTGTATCCATAATGAATGGATACTATCTTTTAAATTTTCTAGCCAATTCTCCAACTTAGAGGCCCGTTCTTTCATTTTTGTTTTATTTTTTTTGGGCCAAATCTTTATAAAAAAATTGAATATCTTATATAAAAGTTTTGGATAAACAAAAATCAAGATTAATAGGGAAGTCAAACTCATTGATACTACTATTCCAGCTATAATTATATATCTTCCTACACCAACTTTATCTAAAACGTTTATAACTTTTTTCAGAAATATTAATATTACTCCTCCTGAAAATATTAAACTTTCAATAAATCTAGACATAACTATATTCGTTGCTAGAGTAGATTCTATACCAATTTGAGTAAGATGATAGATTTGATATGGCTGTCCACCACTAGTCATAGGAGTTATGTTAGAAACAAAATAATATGAAAGAGTATTTTTAAGAGCATCCTTGAAATTAATTTTCTTTTGAAAACTTGAAGTAACTATACATAGACGAATGGAGTCTATAAAGTAAGTAGTAGAAAAAATTAAAAAAGATATTAAAACGACAGATATATTAACATTTTTAAGGACACTTACAGTATCCTCAAAATCAGAGAAAAAAGAAATCACTATGTTTATTGCAAATCCTATTATAACAACTAAAATAATATTGATAATAATTTTTTTTCGACTAAGAGTTCCTTTTTCTTTTTTATCAATTTTTTCTGACATGTTCTTCACCTTTGTATTTTATTTAATTTTAACTGCTTATTTTTTACTATTAACTCCTTCTTCATAAATTTTTTTTAATTCTCTAAAAGCTTTTTCTTCATTATACATGTCAAATAACTTATAAGACTTACTTTCATACTCCTTATAAAAATTTATATCATTTTTTAATTTTCTGAATATCAACATAAAATCTTGAATAGAAGTACCTGATAGATAACAAGAATTAAATATTTTTTTATATACTTCCAAATCTCGCAAAACAATTGGTAAACCGCTACCTGCTGCTTCTAAAACCACTAAACCAAAGGTTTCTTGCAAGGAAGGAAGAAAAAATATATCGGCCATATTATAAAAATCAATCATTTTTTCTCTGTTCACTATTCCTGCAAAAAACAAGTTGGAAGGAGCATTATTAATTAACTCATTCATTTCCTCATAACCGTCTGTCATTTTTTGAAATGGCATACCTCCAACCCAAATAAACTTCATTTCTTTTAATTCAGATGCCATTTCAAAGAAATCTCTAATGCCTTTTCTAGGTTGAATTTGTCCAGCTCCTAAAACCACAAAATCATTTACAGAATAACCATATTTTTTTCTTAAAAATTTTTTTTTAGATTCTTTATCTTTCTGACTAGTATAAAACAGGTCCTTTCTAACAATATTTCGAAACACTTTAATTTTTTCTGGCTCAATTTTTAAATCATTTATAAGTTCCTCTCTTGTTTCTTCACTTACAGCTAAAACAACATCACTAATTTTGTAAAAACTCCAGAGATATATTCTAAATAGAAATAGCCAAAATCTATTTAATTTTAAACTACCCTTTAAAGAATTTGGAACAATATGAGCACTTATAACGCAAAAAGATTCTTTTTTATGGAACAATAATGAGAAAAAGCTTTTTGGATTAATCGTATGAATATGTAAGATATCATATTTTCCAAACAACTTATTTTGATATATCTCGTAATCACTATACTTTTCAAGCAAATACATGTGGTCTTCTGTAGCAGAATATACACCTTGCCCTGGATATTTATGGGCTATAGACAATATATTTATCTTCATTTATCACCTCTATTAAAGCTATAATAACTTCTTTATTCTTTTCAGGGTTCTGTTATATATTTTAGTATACATTATAGCAGAATTATCTATTAGAAATTCACGAAATGCATAACCATCAAAAACAATTTTCTCGTTATTTAAATATTTTTTTATTAAAGTCTTTGATAACCCTTGTTGTTTTGTTAGTGTTATAGGTAATCCAATAGTTTCAATGTCATAACGGGCATAATCTTCTAGTTCTGTATAGATTTTACTTTCAAGATCATCTTTTTTCTTGTCTCCAAATAAAATTCTTCCAATTTCCTGAAGCTCCTGACTTCTTCCTCTTAATAATTCTGTTGAACTTTTTAAAAGCTGTTTTCTGTTATCATTTAAATAATCTAAAGAACCACATTTAATAAGCAACTCAATGATGTTTCTATTAATGTTTTTTAGTATTGCGAAATCAAAAAAATCTTCAACATCTTGAAATTTGCAGTTCATAAATATGTCTGCTATATTTTTACCTATGCCTTTAACAGTGTATAACGGTAAGATAATTTGGGTCTTATCAAAATTACCATGTGGATATCTAATATCAGGCGATTTGATATCTACACCTAATATTTTAGCCTCATTAATTATATCAACGTCTAGACCTTTTAATTTAATTAATTCTAAAAAAAAATGAGATGGATCTTTAAATTTCTTGTCCATAAGCCAATAAGAAATATGTGCATAAGCTACTGCGTGAGATTTATTAAAGGCATATTGCGAAAATTTTTCTAGCTGAGAAAACAATAAATTTGCCTGAGCATATCCTATTTTTTTGGTAGCATTATTTATAAATTTGTCTTTAAACTTACTAATCTTCTCTTTTTCTTTTTTAGACATTGCCTTCCTTAATAAATCAGATTCTTCTGGTGAGAATTCCCCTAAAATCTGTGAAAGTTTCATTATTTGTTCTTGATAAACCAAAACACCTTTAGTCTCTGGAAAAATATCTTTCAAATAATCTGGAGCATCTTTTTCTAGATACTGATCTATCATTCCCGATTCAAGTGGACCCGGTCTGTTTATAGCCAACAATAATACCAACTCTTCAAAATTTTTTGGTTTAATCTTTTTTGAAAGCCTTTTTCCTAATCTAGAATCTAATTGAAATATACCTTTAGTTAATCCCATTGAAAGATATGCATAATTTGAGGTATCTTCTAAATTTTCATATTCTTGCTTTGCTTCTATTTTTTTTAAAAAAGATAGTGTATCTAACGAAAGAACATCAAATTTTTCAACACCCACAAGCTTCAAATCTGACATTTCCCACTCAAGTATAGGTATATTTCTTTGTTCTAAAGGTCCAAAGGTTCTCAGATCATCATCTGATATAACTAAACCTGCTGCGTGCGTTGATTCTGCAGTTTCTAAACCTTCTAAATAGTACGCTAAGATATAGAAAATTTTTTCTTTATTGGTATAATTTGATAGTTTATTCAGGTTTTCTTTACTTCTAATTGGAGGTAATAACTGAAGGTCGGTAGAATAGCCTAGTAATTCTTCACTCTTTTTTAAAGCAGACCTAACTTTCATTGTAGAATAAGTCCGTATTTGAACAACATTATAAAATCCCATATTTCCTTGTAATGTTTTTATAAGTTCGTTTCTTCTCTCTGCATCAACGTCTATATCTATATCAGGAAGCTCATGTCTATATTCATTTAAAAATCTTTCAAATAATAATCCATATTTCAGTGGATTAACCTTAGTTATACCTAACTTATAAACTAAAAAAGAGCCAACAGCTGAGCCCCTTCCAGGTCCTATTAATATACCTTTTTGGGCGGCAGCTTCTATTATTTCTTTTACTGTTAATATATAATTCTCAACTCTTAATTTTTTAACTGTACTTAATTCATAAGCTAATCTTTTTTTCTCTATATCCGTCATTTTAATATCTTTAAAATAATCAATAAGATTTTTTTCTCTAACCCTATACTCTTTAAATGTGTATTCTTTTAAATTATAATAGGTCTCCTCATCGCCAATGAAAGCAAGCTCGTTCTGATATTTTAGCACATCTTTTACACACCATGATTCAGGATCTTTAAAAATTTTCTTTAAACCATCTATTGGATACCTTACATAAGGTAAACTTAAATCGATCTCTTTTAAATTTAAATTGTTAATAAGTTTGTTATAATGCATTATTGCTTGCTTGATATCTTCATTATTTTTAATAAAAAACTTCTTATTATTTGTTTCGTATAAAATAATTGGCTTAATCTTGTACTTTTGACATAAATAAATAAATCTCAGCCAAGATTTAGGATGAGATTCAGATAATACTATGCATTTAAAACCATATTTTTTGGCCAAAACAAAAAGATCTTTTATTTGAAGATAAGACTTACCTATCGATTTTGAAGTTTCTACAGGACCTAATATTTTCAATTGCTGTCCCCCAAATCATTACTGAAATTCATTAAAACTTTTTTAAAATCTTCTGGTAAAGGAGCTAAAAACTCCATCCACTTTCCATTTCTCGGATGATAAATTCCTAGTTTCAATGCATGAAGCATTTGTCTTTCAATAGGAATTTTCACAGACTTTTCAAACTTATTTTTACCATACAATGTATCACCTACAACTGGATTTCCTATATATTTAAAATGAACTCTTATTTGATGTGTTCTACCCGTTTCAATTTGTACCCATACTAAAGATGCAAGACTATTAAATTCCTTTAATACTTTGTAAAAAGTTACAGCTTCTCGCCCATTAAAAACAACCGCTCTTTTCTGTCTTGAAGTAGGGTGCCTTCCTAAAGGTAAAGTTATTTCACCTTCTTTTTCTTTTAAAAGACCTCTTACAATGGTTAAATAGATTTTTTTAGTTTTTCGCTCTTTAAATTGCTCAGATAAAAAACTTTTTGAATAACTGTTTTTACCTACAACCAGTACCCCAGAAGTATCTTTGTCAAGTCTATGCACTATTCCTAGACGATTTGGATCATCTCCTATTTTATCGAAATCTTTTATATGATACATTAATGCATTAACCAACGTTCCACTTCTAATTTTATTTGTTGGATGTACCAAAAGGCCTGCGGGCTTATTGATTACTATTATATCTTCATCTTCATATAAAATATCTAAAGGTATATTTTCTGGGGATATCGAGTCTTCTTCATTCATATGATCAGATATTTCTAAATTATCCAGACAAATTACGATTTCATCGCCTTTTTTTACAAGGTAATGAGACTTTTTTATGCCGCCATTAACGGTAACAGCCCCACGTTTTATCAATTCTTGAATCATATTTCTAGAAACTTTTATAGGAAGCTTTTCTAAAACAAACAAGTCCAATCTTTTTTGATCGTCCCCTTCATTTACTTTGTAAATCACTTTTTCCATGTAAACTCCTCCGAACAAGATGGTACAATAAAATTATTCCTCCAAACGTGATAAAAATGTCCGCAATATTAAATACAGTAAAATCTTGCCAAGATATTATATCAACAACATAACCTAATCTAATTCTATCAAAGATATTACCCAAGGCTCCACTGATTATGAAACACATACCTAAATCAAATGAAAAATTGAATATGTGGTTACTCCTTAAATACTGTTCCCTAAAAAAATAAAGAAATGTGACAATAATTGTTGCTATTATTCCATGAATAAGAGCCTTGCCCCTAAAAAGTCCGAATGCAACTCCTGTATTTTCAACATAAGTTAATTCAAAAATGCCTATTTTTATGGGATTATGAACTAAAATAGTTTCAGCTGTTTTTTTCGTTATTTGATCAAAAAATATAATAATTGGAATAAGCCAAGACATTATCTAACCCCTTTCTCATCTATTTCATCTAAAATTATTAATTCATATGATTATAACATTTTAAAATAACACTTGTTTCTAATTAAAGTTAACAATTTTAATTTGTTACATGATTTATAAGTTAACTTGACATTGATAATAAATTGTGTTAAAATTTATCAAAATTAATAAATTTATACCTTATCGAGAGTGGTGGAGGGACTGGCCCTGTGAAACCACGGCAACCTACATAAATAATCTTTATGTGAAGGTGCCAAATCCTGCAGAAATAATTCTGAGAGATAAGGAGAGGAAAATAAAAAATAAACCTCTTCTCGTCTTAAGAAGAGGTTTTTTATTTTTTTAAAAAATGGACATAAGGTTTTTGATTTTTAAAGATTCATGCATAAAACCCCAAACTTTTAAGGAGGAATAAAAATGGCAAAAAAGAATTACAAATTTGATACTTTAATGATCCACGCAGGATACAATTCAGATCCTACAACTGGTTCAAATGTTGTTCCCATCTATCAGACATCCTCTTATATGTTTAAAGATACTAATCATGCAGTTAGTCTCTTTTCTTTGGAAGAAAGTGGCAATATTTATACAAGAATGGAAAACCCAACCACAGAGGTTTTAGAAAAGCGAATTGCTACTTTGGAAGCAGGAGTGGGGGCCCTGGCTACTGCATCGGGTCAAGCCGCTGAAACAATATCGGTATTAAATATTACAAAATCCGGAGACGAAATCTTGTGCAGTAGTTCTTTATATGGTGGAACATTTACATTATTCAAAAATACACTTGGAAGATTAGGAATTAAAACAATTTTTTTTGACGTTACAGACCTTGATATGTTACATAAGAAAATCTCAAAAAAAACAAAGTTAATTTACGTTGAAACCATTGGTAATCCTGAATTGTCTGTACCAGATTTTGAAAAAATAGCAAAAATAGCACATGAAAATGGGATTCCCTTAATTGTAGATAATACATTTGCCACACCATTTTTATGTAAACCTTTCGAATTTGGCGCTGATATTATAATTCATTCTCTAACTAAATATATAAATGGTCATGGTACTTGTATTGGTGGAATTATTGTAGATAGTGGCAAATTCGATTGGAACAACGGAAAGTTTCCTGAATTAAGTGAACCAGATCCAGCATTTCACGGAGTAAACTTTTTCGAAAAATTCGGAAATAGGGCATATATTCAAAAAGCCAGGTCTCAATTTTTAAGAGACATAGGAAGTACTATTAGCCCTATTAATTCTTTTTTGATATTGCAAGGGTTAGAAACCTTAAGTTTAAGGATGCAAAGACATTGCTCAAATGCATTGCAAATAGCTCAGTACTTGCAAAATGACCCAAGGGTCAATTGGGTTATTTATCCAGGATTAGAAAATCATAAAACGCATGTAAACTCAAAAAAATATTTAAAGAATGGTTTTGGGGGGATCTTAACCTTTGGATTAAAAGGGGGATTAGAAGCAGGAAAACAATTTATAGAACACTTAGAACTCTTTCAACATGTTGCTAATGTTGGAGATGTTAGATCTTTAGCGATTCATCCTGCTAGTACCACTCACCAACAACTAACTAAAGAAGAACAACTTGCCTCTGGGGTTACTGAGGATATGATAAGACTATCTATAGGATTGGAAGATGTTATAGATTTAATAGAAGATATAAATCAATCCCTAACTAAAGCTACTACATTTCAAGGAGAATTAGGAAATAAATGCCTATAAACATACCGGCAAATTTACCAGCCGGTGAAATATTAAAAAAAGAAAATGTTTTTGTAATGTATCATGATAGGGCTATTCATCAAGATATTAGACCTTTGGAAATTATTATTCTAAATTTGATGCCTACAAAAGTTGTCACAGAAACTCAAATTCTTAGACTTTTAGGGAATACCCCTTTGCAAGTGAAAGTAAGCTTGTTAAGAATGATCACACATAAATCTAAGAACACTTCAGAGGAGTATTTGAGTACTTTTTATACAACATTACTTGAAATTAAATATAAAAAGTTTGACGGATTAATTATTACAGGGGCACCTGTTGAAACCTTAAACTTTGAAGATGTTGATTATTGGGAAGAATTAAAAGATGTTATGAGTTGGTCTAAAAATAATGTTTTTTCTACTCTACATATTTGTTGGGGTGCTCAGGCAGGGCTATATTTTCATTATGGTATCAATAAATACCCCGTTAATAAAAAAATATTTGGTGTTTTTGAACATACTTTAAACGATAAAAGTTGCAAATTGGTAAGAGGTTTTGATGATATATTTTGGGTTCCTCATTCAAGACATACAGAAATCAAACGTCAGGACATAGAACCTATCCCTGATTTAAATATTATCTCTGAATCGAAGGATGCGGGCGTGTATTTAATTGAAAGAAAAGATGGAAGACAAGTTTTTGTAACAGGTCATCCAGAATACGACCCAATAATTTTGAAACATGAGTACGAAAGAGACATAAACAAAGGAATGGATATACCACTACCAAAAAATTATTTCCCAAATGATGACCCTAATAGCAAACCTATTGTTAGATGGAGAAGCCATGCCTACCTTTTATTTAGCAACTGGTTAAATTATTATGTATATCAAGAGACACCATATGAAATTGATAACATTAGTTAATTCTGTTTCACTTGCCTGCATTCATTTTTCCTTCAGTTATAAATATTATATAATTGAATAAATACTTTAGAAATGAAAATTCTCTAAAAATAAAATTTTGATTTTATAATGGGTCAGGTTCAGAACCCTCACCCCTTTCCCAGCTACAAGTACCGAAAAGTTTAAAGAAATTAAGCCTTAGTGTGTATTAATATTGAGATAATATTTTATAAAAATGATTAAATCCAAAACATAAATATAATAAGGCTTTGGTATTTTTGAAGACGGTAAACATCAAATCTTAGGAGGAAAAATTAAATGGATGGTCAATTAACCTATGGGATGGTAGGTGGAGCATTAGATTCAATGATTGGAGAATCTCATAGAAATGCTATTTTATT
>Ga0265294_10000261_pt1 | contig 68991 bp, 57 predicted proteins | sample MunlanPumphouse3_FD_192504 | JGI IMG/M metagenome (GOLD analysis project Ga0265294, IMG submission 192504) | Groundwater microbial communities from a municipal landfill in Southern Ontario, Canada - Pumphouse #3 | ecosystem: Environmental > Aquatic > Deep subsurface > Groundwater | place...
TCCCTGTAGGGATTTCACGAGTTATAATGGCATCAAGGGTAGGAAGATCGATATCTACATTTTTTAGTTCAACCGTGAGCATTCCACAGCCAATATCTACTCCCACAATGTTGGGGATGACTTTATCGCCCATATCGGCCGTAAATCCAATTACGCAGCCCATACCCTGATGGACATCAGGCATTATTCTGACCGTTGATCCTTGGATGAAATCTTGCTGCAATAATGTCTCTATTTGTTCTTTTGCTCCATCTTCTAAAGTTTTAGCAAATACTTTAGCCGAGCCATATGTTCCTTTTATTATCACAACATCTCCTTTATAGCTAATTGAAATTAGGAGCGAGAGGTAATGATATTTTGTAGCACCTCTTGTTACGCTCACTCGTAGTAATGAGCAAGAGTGACTGTAGCCTTTGATGGAGGCTACAGTTCATACTGAATAAGAGAGTAGTTTTAGCAATTCCTGTAGACTAGGGGTAGTTAACTCCTACTTGGTTGTCGCCCTCTTCTAATTTAATACGGCCCCCTAATATGTTGGGCAACCTTCTCTTTGTAGAATGTTTCTAACTTTTTGTGCAACTCAGAAGATAAGGGAGGAAGAGCTGAGATCGCTGCATTGTCGCGCACTTGGGCTGGGCGGCTGGCTCCTGGAATAACCACCGAGACAGCATCATAGTCCAATATCCAGCGGAGAGCCATCTGTGCTAGGGTCATACCTTCTGGCTTGAATGCAGCCAATTCCTCTGTAAGTTCCACCCCTTTTTCGAACGGGAGTCCGGCAAAGGTCTCTCCTACATTGAATGCTTCTCCATCACGATTAAAATTGCGGTGGTCAGTTTCATCAAATTTAGTGCTCTTCGTCATTTTTCCCGATAGCAGTCCACTTGCGAGGGGAACACGTGCAATAATAGAAACTCCCTTTTGTTGGGCTTTATCAAATAAATCAGTGATGAGTTTCTGGCGATATATATTGAAAATAACTTGTAAAGAGGCAATGCCCTCCTCTTTTAGGCAAATGAGACCCTCTTCTACAGATTCAACACTAGCACCAAAATCAGCTATTTTCCCTTGTTTCTTCAAGTCCCTTAGGACATCGAACACCGCACCATCTTCCAAAATTTCTTGGGGGATACAGTGGAGCTGGATAAGATCGAGTCGTTCCACTCCTAAGCGGGAGAGTGAATTTTCTGTATGACGAATCATCACCTCGGGAGTAAAGTTTTCGGGCCAGCCTGGATCTGAGTTACGACCCAATTTAGTGGCGACATAGATTTTGCCGGGGTGCTGTTTCAGGAATTTACCAATATACTTTTCACTTTTTCCATCACCATACACATCGGCGGTATCGAAAAAGGTTATTCCTGCCTCGCTGGCTGTATGGAGAATCTCCATGGCAGTCTTGTCATCGATTGTTCCCCATGATCCGCCAATTTGCCAAGTGCCGAGTCCAACCTCGGATACCATGGTCTTGTTTCTACCAAACGGTCTTTTCTGCATAGCTCGTCCTCCATTCTATATGTATATAGTTAATCTTACGAAGGACCTCCCCTAAAAGTCAAGGGACTAGATTGTTTAAAGGAAGTAACACCTTTTAGAATAAAAAATTATAGAGTGTGGAAAACCGGGATATTAATTCATAAACGAAATATTATTTTTAAGGAACGCTTCTTTGAGGCCGGCAAAATTCCCTGTTTGTGCTTCTATGTAACAACGTCTTCGGCCAATATGTTCCATATAATGAGCATCTGAACCTTGGATTACGGTGTAGTCATATGTTTCAACGATGGGTGGTACTATTATGGATTCAACGGCTGAGTAGGGGAGGCGGGGTAGAAAGCCGAGGTTGGCTGTGACGCTATTGGAAGGGCGATCAATGTGGGCCGGGATGGCCAATCCCCCTTGACCAATAATGAGTTCAATAAGGTTGTCAAAGGAGACGTTGGCTTGACCATACAAGAAAATATCGACCTCTTCAATATAATTGCCAGCCACATCACATACATACTGCTTTCCAAATAGACGAGGCGAATTTTTTATCTTGGGTAAGATTGATTCAACCCATTTTCCGAATTCGAGAGCTTGAGAGAGAGTTTCAAATAAGGCCAATACGTGGATTTCTTCGACAGTATTGACCTCAATTCCAAAGACTCCCGTAATGCCGATAATCTCACAAGCTTCAGCAAATGGGCCCAAATTACGTGCACAATTGTGGTCAGTGAGGGCCAGAATATCGATTCCTTTATCGCTGGCCTCCATGGCTAGGATCGAAGGAAGCATTACATCACTGCCACAAGGAGAGAGGCAGGAATGGTTATGAAGGTCTATACAAAAACGCATGATTCACACAAGGGCCAAAAGTTTAGCAACCTTGTAGCTAGCTGTGAATTGGGACTCGCTGGTGGCTAGTATTGCAATCCCCTCTTCCTTAGCTGCTCCAATCATATCTTCAGTTGGAGTTCGACCATTGCATAAGATTATGGCTGGCATTCCAACTAAAGAAGCTACTGCTATCGTATTTTTATGGGCTTGTATAGTTATGAGCACACTTCCTTCATCGGCATTGCCCATTACATCAGAAAGAAGATCTGAGGTATACCCGGTCGTAATAGTTTTTTGCAAATCTCCCTCGCTAAATTTCTTATACCCTAAATGAGAAAATAACTGTTCAATGCTAATCATGTTGTACATCCTCCTCGGCCTGCTGTTTTATTTCTCGATCACTGAAACGGATGGTAGAAACCACTGTAGTCCCTTCAGCGTCGGAAGTAATTGAGAAATCATCTGATACTGATCGCACATTCGGCAGTCCCATACCGGCGCCAAAACCTAGCGATCGAATCCATTCATTGGCTGTTGAAAAGCCCTCTTCCATCGCGTGATCAACATTTAAAATACCTGGTCCATTGTCTTTACTAGTAATAGTAACTTCGTCGGGACCAAACTCTGCCGTAATATGGCCCCCATTGGAGTGGACTACGATATTCATCTCTAACTCATAAGAGGCAATTGCCGCTCGTCGGATAGTACGTGGAAAGATCTTATTTAATTTTAATTTCTTCTTAATTTCGGTGGAGGCAAAACCAGCATTCTCAAAATCATGCTTCATAATTGAAAAGGTTTGGACGTCCCGAGAAAGTCCATCTGTAATTCTCGTTGACTGATTCATTCGCTCTAGATTTTCAACCTCATGGTTTATCTCCCAAAGGAGACGTGTGGAGATATCGCGGGTAGTGACTATTCCGACCAGCTCCTTGTGACGGTTCAAGACAGGAAACCGATGATAACGATAACGGTCAAAATAGTTGATAGCAAACGAAACCGGCATATCTTCTTCGAGGAGGATTAAATTGGTCGTCATGTGTTGTTCAACTGGATCGTTAATATAGCCGAAATCGAGTGCTTGAATAATATCGTCCATACTCACAATCCCTAATAACCGTTTATTAAGTACCACTGGGACGCCTGTAATGGCCTTTTCTCGCATCAAGTGTTGCACGGCACGCATGGTTGTCCCTAGCGGCACACTAATAAGTGAGCCGGTCATAACGTCCTTCACCTTCAAGCGGTAAATGAGCTCTAGAATAACCGTTGGTGAGTTATAGGTGTTAATTGGTATCGTTTGCATAGAGGTAGTATACTACACATACATGGTGTAACGGAAGTGATTCTGTTATGCTTAAAGAGATGAATGACTCTTCTTTTGAACTCATAGCAGAAACTCCCCGTTTTTTAGTTGTTGCTAAACGTGGGGGCTTGGCAACAGTACCGTTGGCCAAAGAGAGAGGAAAGAAAACTTTGCTCTCTGAGGTGGGAAATTACTTTAGTGAAGTGCTGTTACCCATGGGAAGTCAAAGCCATGAAGGTGGTATCTTGCACCGCTTAGATAGTGAAACCTGTGGGTTGGTACTGATCGCCCGTGATAGAGTGACCTATACTACCTTAAAACAATCTCAACAAAATGGTCATTTTATAAAAACATATCTGGCCGCTACTAAACCTTCGCGCTACACTGAAGGGTTTCCCCCTTTTCCAGGTAAAGGAACAGACTATTGGGTCTTAGAGAGTCGCTTCAGAGCTTATAAAGCAGGACATAAAGAAGTACGCCCTGTTACAGCAGATTCATCCTCATTAGTTCAAAAAAAAGGGGGTAGTGTCATCTATCGTACTACCATTGAACGTAAGGGGTTTAACAAGCAAGACGAATTGGTCTATCAGTGTAGTTTGGTTCGTGGATTTAGACACCAAGTTCGGTGCCATTTAGCGTGGAGCCTCAATCCGATCGTAGGAGACCGTTTATATGGAGGTGTGAGAGCAGATTCTCTTCATCTCGCGGCCGTTCAATTGCAATTTGTAGATCCTGAAAGTAACAGTTGGTCCGAATATGTTTGGCTAGATCCTCCCGAGTGGACCTCTTATAGCTAAATCACTATAATGACGTTTATAGTATTTTTCAAAGGAAGGAAGGGATGTTATGTCTAAATCCAAAGAACGTGATCTAGCCCGTCTATTGGTCCAGTTTTCAGTAAACCTCCAAGAGGGAGAGAGCTGTTTGATTAATGCCGTTGATGTTCCCGAACACATGGTTGAAGAGCTAATCCAGGCTGTCTATGACGCTGGAGGCTATCCTCAGGTCAATCTAACAACGATTAGGCTTGAACGGGCCTTGATCGCTGGGGCCAACAAGGCCAGCTTAGATCTCTGGGCAGATTGTGATGCCTACCGCATGGGTAAAATGGATGCTTTTATTGGTATCCGCGGTATTGTTAACCCACGCGAAATGGCTTCCCTCACTTCGTCTTACCATGAGTATATGCGCACCTACAATACCCCGGTCCATCATGCTATTCGAGTGCCCCATACTAAATGGGTGGTCTTGCGTTATCCAACCCCCCTCATGGCCTACCAAGCCTCTATGTCGATGGGTGAGTTCGAAGATTTCTTTTATAAGGTGACTATTGGTGTCGATTATGAGGCAATGAATAAAGCGATGCAAAAGGCAAAAGTGTTTCTTGATGCAGCCGATAAAGTTCACATCCTTGCTCAAGGTACCGATCTGAAATTTTCTATTAAAGGGATGGGTGCGATCCCCTGTGCCGGCGAGAAAAACATTCCAGATGGAGAAATTTATTCTTGTCCGGTCCGCGATAGCATTGAAGGTACCATTACCTACAACACCCCCTCAACTTATAATGGGCATTGTTTTTCCGATGTCTCTTTTACCATTAAGAAGGGTAAGATTGTAGAAGCTACAGCCGATGATACTGATGCTTTAAACGCGGTACTTGATACCGACGAAGGATCCCGTTACTTTGGAGAATTTGCCTTAGGGTGTAATCCAAATATCACGTTTGCCATGGACAATACCCTTTTTGATGAAAAGATTGCTGGTTCAATTCATTTGACACCTGGAAATGCCTATGAAGATTGTGATAACGGCAATCGTAGCGCAGTTCACTGGGATCTTGTCCAGATTCAAACACCCACATATGGGGGAGGTGAGATTTGGATGGATGGTGAGTTAATCCGTAAAGATGGTGTTTTTGTCCATGAGGCCTTTGTTGATTTAAACTTCAATAAGCAGCATTAAAAACAATAGTGCGGTTGTTGAACACCATTATACGGTGCTCAAGATGGGCCTGTACAGCTCGCGAGAGCACCTGCCGTTCAACGTCTTTGCCAATCTTTTTTAATCCAGCGGGACTCAGTTCATGATTTACCCTAACCACATCTTGTTCAATAATTGGACCTTGATCGAGATCTTCTGAAGCATAGTGAGCTGTCGCCCCAATCATTTTAACGCCCCGTTCATAGGCTCTGAGATAGGGATTAGCCCCTTGGAAAGCGGGGAGGAAAGCATGGTGAATGTTGATGACTCGCTCTCTCCAAGCGTGGGTAAATTGAGGAGTGAGGATTTGCATGTAGCGGGCCAGTACCACCAAATCTATATTATGCTTGGTTAATAATGTTTGGATTTGAGCCTCTTGTTCCAGCTTGGTCTCTTTCGTAATAGGAAGATAGTAGAAAGGGACTCTGAACTGATCGGCAATATGTTCTAGATCTGGATGGTTGCTAATGATCAAGGGAATATCGCAGACAAGATCACCTTCATGCTGTCGACTTAAAAGATCAAACAGGCAATGGCTAGTTTTAGAGACCAAGATTGCCACTCGGTTACGATAGTCAGTAAAATGACACTCCCAAGTTAAACCAAGATGAGCTGCAAATTTCCCAAACTCTTCTTGCAACACTTTGCGAGTGGTCATCAAGTCCTTAAGATCAAGTTCTAAGCGCATATAATAACGCATCTCTCGCGTATCAGAGTGTTGTTGGCAATGGAGAATATTGTATCCCTGCCCATAAAAATAGTCTGAAATTGCTGCTAATAAACCTTTACGGTCGGAACACTGAATGAGAAAAATAATTTTATGCATATATTGCGCTCCTTAATAAAACACGAAGTTTGTTATGTAGTGGTACAGCTAAGCGAGTTGTTAAAAATCCATTTCTTCAGAAAAAGGAGCTAAGGTAGGTTCTTGTACATGCTCTTCTTCAGTGGGGGTAAGTAATATTTCAACCTTTCGTTCTATTTCGCTCAACTGCTTTTCTGTGTTACGGGCAATGGCAACCCCTTCCTCGAATAGGGCAATCGCCTCAGAAAGGGGTGTTTCATTATTTTTAAGTTTTTTAGTTATCTCTTCCATTCTCTCAATATCTTGTTCAAAGCTCATGGTTGAATCTCCTCTTGGTTAATTGTTTTGGTGATGGCTTCAGCTGAGCCGCTAGCGAATTGGATTGCTATCTTTTTATTTATTTCCAATTGTTGGGCATTGGAAACAATCGTCGATTTTGGCCCCTGGGTAACAATTGCGTAACCGCGCTTAAGAACTGCTAACGGTGAAAGTGCTTCTAATTCTGATTCGATGAGTTTTAGTTTTGATCGGAACAAATGTAATTTTTCGTTCATGATTCTTACCATCTGTTCTCGGTTATCATCAGTACGGAGATGCCCCTCTTCTAAGCGGCGTCGAAAATATTCATTCATCCGCTCTGGTGTAAATAAAGCGAGGCGACTTTTAGTTAGTTCCAAGCGATTACGTAAAAGGTGGGCCATTGTACCTATTCGGGATGTATAAGCTTGGAGAATTTCAGAAAGGGGAGGACTGACTAATTCAGCTGCTGCTGAAGGGGTCGGAGCCCGCATGTCTGCAGCATAATCACTTAAAGCCCAATCTGTTTCATGGCCCACTGCACTTATTATGGGAATATTTGAAGCAACAATAGCTTCAATGACTCGTTGATCACTAAACGGGAAAAGGTCTTCAAGCGAACCACCACCACGGCCAACGATGAGGACATCGGCGAGGTTAAACCGGTTGGCATTTTCTATTTGAGCAGCAATCTGTGAGCCGGCATTTTCTCCTTGGACTAACGCTGGCAATACCACCACGTCAATAGTGGGGTTACGTCGTTTTAGGACTTGAAGGATATCGCGAATAGCAGCTCCCGTAGGGCTTGTTACCACCCCAACTCGTTTAGGATAGGAAGGCAAAGGTCGCTTACGTTCTGCATCAAAATAACCGGCGGCCGCAAAGGCTCGTTTCCGTTGTTCCAAGAGAGCTAAAAGATCTCCAGTCCCCGCTAATTTCATTGTTTCACAAATAATTTGGTAGATTCCTCGTTTGGCATAAACCGAGACACCTCCAGTTATTATGATTCGATCGCCATTTTTAGGGATAAAAGGGACACGCCAACTCTTCGATTTAAACATAACCGCTTGAATGGCGGCTTCGCTATCGTGTAATTCGAAATACCAGTGACCGCTGGCAGCAGGGCGGAAGTTAAAGATTTCTCCTTCTACTGTGAGTCCAAAAAAAGAACCCTCAAGTGTTTGTTTGATGAGCTGTGTGAGATCTTCGACAGAGAAAATATGATCTTCAAACAACGTATTCACTTTACATCTCCTGTTTGTTCTGACTTTTTCCACGAGCTGTGTTGAATTAAGAAGCCCAGACTAGAAAAGAGTATAGCCAGCAGAATAAATAACCAAATAGGCAAGTAGTAGAACTTGGTGAAGAGGAAGGCGACTAACACCCCACCTACCACCGCGGTAGTCCAAATACTATACAATTCTCTTTGCCAAAGGCGCAAGGTGACGGCCACTAATGCGCTCACTGCCATGAATGCCAACACAACCGCTTGGGGCAGGTTAAGTTTGCTCACAACCGAGATGGCCGCAGTGGCGAAGGCAAAGAGAATGAACGTACTAAGAGCATTTCCTAGGCGCGGGAATTTTAGTTGCAGGAAAAAAGTTGTTGTTACTACAAATAACAACCCTAAAATAGTCCAGGTGAGTTCAGTTTTAACTAGAAGAATTAACACCTCTGTAGAACCAGTACTAGAGCTGAGCATTTCAGAAAACATTTGACGATAAAAGATGTAAGCCAAGGCGGTAAGAGTTATTAAGGTTGCCCCTAGTGCCATGCGCAGAAAGCCTAGTAGTCGCTCTAATTTAAATCCCATACATCCCAGTATTGAGGCACCAATAACTGTAAGGATCATTACTATACTTCCCAAATTTCATACTCCATCGTCAATAATAATAAAAAAGACAGCCCAAGCGAGCTGCCTCATTGAAACACATAAATGTGTTCATCTGTCAATCGGAGAGAATCGCGCCGGTGGGACATGCGTCAACACATGCGCCACAACTGATGCACATCTCAGGGTCAATTACGTAAATATCGCCTTCTGAAATGGCCTCAACGGGACACTCAGGGAGACAGGATCCACATGCAATGCATTCGTCTGTAATAGTGTAAGCCATAGTAGACTCCTTATGCTTTTTTTATACGGTTTTGACTATATACCCATCTGTAACAGTCGTCAAGGCTTGCTAGAGAATCACCTTCACTATATAGTCAAAAAGATGATAAAACTACAAGGAGTTGGGGTGATTATCGATGAGTAAACAGTTGGTGTTAGCAGAAAAACCGAGTGTAGGACGTGAATTAGCACGAGTATTGGGTTGCACAACAAGAGAGCGGGGCTATAGTGAAGGTGAACACTACGTAGTTACTTGGGCCTTGGGCCATTTAATAGAATTGGCTGAACCGGCGGCCTATAACAATCGTTACCGACGCTGGTCTTTGGAAGACTTACCCATGTTACCTAAAACGCTCAAGCAAACAGTAATGGAGCAAACTGCTGATCAATATCGCGTAGTTGAATCGTTATTAAAGCGCCAAGATATTGAAACCTTAATAATCGCTACCGATGCGGGGCGTGAAGGAGAATTGGTCGCTCGCTGGATAATGAGAGTGGCTGGATGGGACAAGGCGGTAAAACGACTTTGGATTAGTAGCCAAACCGATGCTGCTATTGCCCAAGGCTTTACCAAATTGAAAGAAGGCGCATTATATGAAAACCTGTTTGCTGCCGCTGAAGCCCGTGCTGCTGCTGACTGGTATGTTGGATTGAATGTTACGCGAGCGCTGACGTGTCGCTATGATGCTAAGCTCTCCGCTGGGCGGGTGCAGACTCCTACTTTGGCATTGATGACCGAAAGAGAAGATGAGATTGAAGCGTTCTCAGGAGGATTTTACTGGACTATCCGAGCCGATTTTAATGGCTTTACGGCCTCTTATCAGGATGTTGAAGGTTCAATAAGGATTCCATCAGAAAAATTAGCAAACCAGATTGCAGAGGCAATCAAAGACCAAACTGGTACCGTTGTCTCCATTGAAACCACCGAGAAGGTGGAACAACCTCCACTCGCTTATGATTTGACCGAGCTACAACGCGATGCTAATTTACAGCTCTCTTTTTCAGCCAAGGATACATTAGACATCTTACAGCGCTTATATGAGAAATACAAAATAGTAACCTATCCTCGCACAGACAGTCGTTATATTACCCCAGACATTGTGCCAACATTATCTGGACGATTACAAGCACTCGAGGCAACCCCATTTGGACAAGTTGCAACCCTCTATATCGATCATGGATACCGCAAAGATATGGACCGTTTTGTCATGGAAAGTGGGGTAACCGACCACCATGCCATAATTCCCACTGAACAGCGTGTTGATATAGCGCGGCTAACAAAGGAAGAACGGGCCTTGTGGGAGCTCATTACCATACGGTTTATGGAGGTATTATCGGGTGATTATGTCTATCAAAGTTCATTAATTGAGGTGCAGGTTGCCGGTTATCGGTTTGTGACGCGCACCATTAATCCCATTCGGCAAGGTTGGCGTGACATGGCTCGCTTGGTGGGGCGCCGTAACAACGTCACTGAAGAGGATCTGTCTGAACAACCCCTTGAGAATCTCAGTGTCGATCAACCAGTAACGGTGGGGGCTATTCGTACTCGTCGTAATACTACAAATCCTCCCGATCGCTATACTGAAGCAACGCTGCTTTCAGCTATGGAGCATGCGGGACGGTTTGTCGAGGATACGTTATTGAAAAAAAGGCTGGGAGGTGGGTTAGGAACTTCTGCTACACGAGCTGATATCATCGAAAAATTATTGCAAAACTATTATATTGAGCGTGATGGTAAGTATTTAGTGCCCACCCCCAAAGGACGTGAGTTAGTGCGCCTAGCTCCGCCAGAGCTGTGTTCACCAATTTTAACTGCTCAGTGGGAAGATCGCTTAGCTGCTATTGCAGAGGGGAAAGAAACTCAAGAAGAGTTCTTGGAAGATATTAAACAAAATACAAAAACTCTAGTTTTTGCCGTTAAGGCCAACACAGAAAAGTTTTCACCCCAATTTCCTAATGGTAAAAGCTGCCCGTACTGCAGCTCTCCGATGCAAAAGGCAACAGATGAATTTGGGCAAGTCCATTTTATCTGCCAAAGACTCTCGTGTAGTTATGAGGAGGCCTTGGTAAAACGAAGAATAACTCCACCCGAGGTTTCTGCGCCAGCCAAAAAAGTTGCCGTACGCGTTAAACCTATGGCCGCCTCTTCTGCTAGTGGTAAAAAGATTGTCGTGGTGAAAAAGAGTAAGAAAAAGGTGAATCTTCCCACAGAACAGTGGGAGACTGTAGTTGAAGTTGTTCAAAGGTCTAAGCTAGAACGACGCCCTTCCTTTACTGCTAGTAGTAACACTGTCCAAAGAAAGCGAAACAGTTCCAGCGCTCCCCGAAAAGAACCAAGAAAACCAACTCCTCCTAAATCAGACTCGGGAAGCACTTTTGCTGATTTTTTAGCGGCTAGTGAAAAACGGAAGAAAGAACGAGATAAACAAAAAAGGAAATAAGGGAGAAGTCCCCTAATTGCCCATGATTTTGTGGTACAGTAAACCCATGCAGTAACCTTATAAGTAAAACAAGGGGTATATCTATGAATAAGTCGCTCCGTATTGCTGTGGTTGGCGCTCTTGGTGCTGTTGGACAAGAGATGCTAGAAATACTTGGAACATCCTCATTACCCATTAGTAAAATAAAGGCGTTAGACACAGCTACTAATGTTGGCAAAAAGGTGTTCTGTAGAGGAGCAAAGTGGTTGGTAGAAGAGGCTCGTCCTGGTTCTTTTACTGATGTCGATATTGCTCTATTTAGTGCTGGGGGGGCTGCAAGTGCAGAGTTAGCCCCCATAGCAGTTGCAGAGGGGGCCATTGTAGTCGACAATTCCAGCCATTGGCGCATGTCAGAAGGAGTCCCCTTAGTAATTCCAGAAGTCAACTCACAAGCCTTATTGAAGCACAAAGGCCTTATTGCCAATCCGAATTGTTCTACTATCCAAATGGCACTAGTTCTTAAACCATTACACGATCGCTTCACCATTACACGAGTCGTAGTGTCTACTTATCAGGCTGTCTCGGGCAGTGGAGTGGCCGCTATTAGGGAACTGCGCACTCAAAGCAACGCAATTCTGGCAGGAAAAGCTGTGGAAGCAGAGGTATATCCTCACCAAATAGCATTCAACGCTATTGCGCAAATTGATGTTTTCGAGGACAACGGTTATACCAAAGAAGAGCTGAAGTTGGTGAACGAAACTAATAAAATACTCGAGTCATCTATTAAAATCTCTCCCACTGCTGTTCGCATTCCGGTATTCAGAGGCCACAGTGAATCTTTGAATATTGAGTTTAGTCAAAGTTATGCTATAGAAGAGGTCGTTTCAATTCTATCCCAAGGGCCAGGCATTAAAGTCTTAGATGATCCCACATTATCACAATATCCCACACCGGTGGATTGTACCGGTAAAGACTTAGTTTACGTAGGGAGAATTCGACGTGATATCTCTTTAAAACGGGGTTTAAATCTTTGGATTGTTTCCGATAATCTCCGTAAGGGAGCCGCTTTAAATACGGTGCAAATTGCCGAGAAATTGGTGGAATTGAACTTGCTCAATCGTCGTTGATTAACCGAGCTTAAATTCTGTGTTCACTACCTGTATTGCACGGTCGGCCAGATCGGTCGAGACGAGACAAGAAATCGTATTTGCCAAAGTGCTCAACGCCACTATAGGGATCTTTTCTTGGGCCATACAGGTTAGAAGACGAGAAGCAACCTCTTTTTGTTGATCTGCGCTGAATGTGAGCTTTGTTATCTTATCTTCAATCCTGAAGCAAACTTCGGGGTAATCGGTGCAGATTTGGGTAAGTAAATACTCAACTGTCTGACGATGTTTTTCTTTTATAGCGCATGAAAGAGTCCAAAGGGTCTCAGATGCATGGATCTGGTTAATCATATCGGGTGAAATACCATTTTGATCAAAGGCTGAATACAGATGCGAAATTATGGTTGAATCAGCACCAATATTCGTGACAGAGATTAATACTTCATTATGCGACACAGTCAACGCAGGACCAGCTTGTGTTTCATTAATCATCTCCTGCATGGTGAAAAGACCTTGTTTTTGCCCGACTAGATAACGGGCTGCTGCAATAGCACCAGTAGCGAAGACCTTTCGAGAAAAGGCTTGGTGGCCAATAGAGACGACCTCATCTTCTCCTGCAAAAAAGACTTCATGTTCACCTACAATCGTGCCGCCTCGTAGCGAGTGAATTCCAATTTCATCGCGCTGGCGCAACACATCACCCCCTTCACGACCACACACATTGTAAAGGGGTTTTTTGCTCACCTCTTTAATAGAGTGTGCCAACATTAATGCGGTACCACTGGGGGCATCTTTTTTGAAGTGGTGGTGTTTTTCAACAATTTCAACGTCCCAGTTATCGCCAAGGACTTGTGTAGTATTTTGAAGCAGCTGTTGGACCAAATTAATACCTAGCGACATATTTCCCGATCTAAAAATAGCAATCTTATGGGCAGCTTGATCAAGAAGATTAAGTTCAGCCGCTGTTAAGCCGGTAGTTGCAACCACTGCTGGGAGTTTGCGCTCAATTGCTGTTGGTAGGTATGTTACCAAAGATGCAGCGCTAGAAAAGTCGATCATAACATCTGCACTGACCGTGCAGGCTCCTAAGGAATCGAAAATAGGGTAGGCACGGTCAGTTTTAATGACATCAATTCCAGCTACGACTTCCATATCGTTTGTAGTTGCAATAAGGTCGGTCAGTACACTCCCCATTCGGCCACTACATCCATTGAGAATTACCTTAATCATGGGCTACCCCTTGTTATATTTATTATTTTGACGTTATAGTAAAAACAATAATTGTGCAATAATAACAATTACATGTTACAAAAGTTAGCTTAATTTTAGTTGAACTCTCTTTTTTCACAACATGGGTTCTCTTTGAAGTTTGTATTAGATGATGCTGTATGAAGATAGTTGTTTCAGTTTTAGGGAATACCCCCTATTTAATGTTATTATGAAAACAATTTGTTATTTTAATAGACATAATGTTGTGATTCTGATACACTGCCGTCCATTACTACTAGGTCACGGGTGAAAAACAGAGCCCTTGTTTAGATTTAGGTAGGTAGAAATAAGAAATATGACTATGTTAACTGCCGCCTGAAGCACAGTTGATGCAGATAGGAGAAAAGAACATGAAAAAATTTAGAGGTGTATATACTGCTCTCGTTACTCCATTTACCGAAAATGGATTAGTAGATATGAAGGCTTTTAAGAAAATAATTGAGTTTCAAATTACTAATAATGTAGATGGTTTAGTCCCCTGTGGTACTACCGGAGAGAGCCCTACACTCAGCCACGCCGAACACGACCGCGTTATTGCTGCAACAGTAAAATATGCGGCAGGGCGGGTTCCTGTTATTGCAGGAACCGGTTCGAATGCAACGAGTGAAGCGGTCAGGTTATCTCAGAATGCCGAAGTGGCAGGTGTCGATGCCCTCTTACTAGTCAATCCTTATTATAATAAACCGACCCAAAAAGGGCTCTATCTCCATTTTAAGACCATTGCCGATGCAGTGGGAATTCCTTGTATTTTATACAATATTAAAGGACGAACTGGGGTTAATATTGAAACAGAGACCTTGGTGCGCTTGGCTCGTGATTGTGAAAATATCATCGGCGTGAAAGAAGCTTCAGGAGATTTAAATCAAATGCGCGCTGTCATAGCCCAAGCACCTGAAGATTTTATTGTGCTCAGCGGTGATGATAATATGGCTTTAGATTTAATTGAAGCCGGAGGCGACGGGGTGATTTCAGTAGCTTCTAATATTATGCCGCAATATATGCAGAGCATGATTCATAGTGCATTGCAACAGGATTTTGAAAAAGCACGCCAATTAGAACAACAGCTCCTCCCTTTCTTTGGAACTTGTTTTTGTGAAACTAATCCAATCCCCATTAAAACTGCTTTAGCCATGTATGGCTGGTGCCAAGAAAAGTTTAGACTCCCTATGTGTTCTTTGGAAAATGAAGCCCATCGTCAGCAAATTATGGATGCGTTAGCACCATTGACTATAACAAAAAATCAGTCAGCTTAAGGAGATAGATACATGGCAATCATTAATAAGAATTTTCGTACCCTAGCAGCAGGTTATTTGTTTCCTGAAATTGCCCGGCGAGCAAAAGCTTATCAAGAAGCGCATGCCGGAATTGCCTTGCACCGCTTGGGAATTGGCAATACCACAGAAGCCTTACCGCCGGCAATACTTGAGGGGCTTCATGCCCAAGTAACACGGTTAGGAAATGGCGAGACTTATACAGGCTATGGCGATGAACAGGGCAATACAGAATTGCGTGACGCTTTAGTTGAATACTATAAAAGCTTAAAAGTTACTCTTCGTGCCGATGAGTTTTTTGTCAGTGACGGCGCTAAAGCCGATGCAGCTAATATTCAATCACTCTTTGATCCCTCGTCCATTGTGGCTATCCAAGACCCTGCTTATCCCGTGTATGTCGATTCTAATGTTGTGGCGGGGCGATCGGGCCAATTTAATACCAACAAAGGGCATTATGAGAATTTTGTCTATTTACCAGGGACAGAAGAAAACAATTTCTTCCCAGACCCACCTCAAGAAAAAGTCGATCTTATCTACCTCTGTAGTCCCAATAATCCAACTGGTGCGGTAGCAACTCACCAACAGTTACAGGCCTTTGTTGATTATGCCATCAAGCATAAGGCCGTCATTATTTTTGATGCGGCTTATGCGGAATACATCAGTGATTCTAACTTACCCCGGACTATTTATGAAATACCGGGAGCACGCCAATGTGCTATAGAACTCAATAGTTTTTCGAAGTTTGCTGGTTTTACCGGGGTGCGTTTAGGCTGGACTATCGTCCCCCATGAATTAATGGCAGAAGAGGCGCTCCCTGGTGAGTTACATAAGATGTGGTTCCGTCGTCAATGCACGTTTTTCAATGGTGCTAGTAACATTGCTCAAGCAGGCGGCGTAGCGGCCCTCTCTGAGACGGGGTTGGCTCAATCTCGTGCTATTATTGCTTATTACATGGAGAATGCACGTATCATCCGAGAGGGATTACGTTCGGTAGGACTTTCCGTATTTGGTGGCGATAACGCCCCCTATTTATGGGTTAAGACACCCCATGGGTTATCTTCATGGGATTTCTTTGACCAATTACTACACCAATGTCAGGTTATAGCGACTCCCGGTTCTGGTTTTGGACCAACTGGAGAGCACTATATTCGCGTTAGCGCTTTTGGCCATCGAGAAAACATCGAGCGTGCGGTGGCCAGTATTAAAAATAATCTTGTCGTGGAGGCTCTTTCATGAGTGTGAAAAAATTACCTGTGAGTGACGAACAAATGCTTGCATTTGCAAACGACTATGAGACCCCTTTTTACCTGTATGATGAACAAGCTATAAGGGCCCAAGCCCGTGCTTTTACAGCTGCTTTTGACTGGGTCGATGGCTTTAAGAATTATTTTGCTATAAAGGCTTGTCCCAACCCTGAAATAGTAAAGATCCTCAAGGAAGAGGGCTTTGGCGCTGATTGTAGTTCATTGCCAGAACTGATCCTTGCCCAACAAGCAGGCTTGAGTGGTGAAGAAATTATGTTCACCAGTAATGATACTCCTGACGAAGAATTCGAAGCAGCCTATGCGATGGGTGCCGTTATCAATCTCGATGATATTACTCATATCGAGTCGCTTAACCGAGTCACCGGAATACCTGAGCTGATCTCCTTCCGGTATAATCCTGGTCCAGGGCGTACCGGTAATGCAATTATAGGCAATCCAGTGGAAGCTAAATACGGAGTAACTACATCACAACTAATCCCTAGCTATAGAAGAGCTAAAGAGTTAGGGGCAAAGCGCTTTGCCCTCCATACTATGGTTGCGTCCAATGAATTAGAGGCTACTTACATAGTTGAAACTGCCCGCATGCTTTTTTCACAAGCTATTCGAATTTATCAGGAAACGGGAATTCGGCTTGAATTTATAAACATGGGTGGCGGCATTGGTATTCCCTATCATCCCGATCAAAAAGCAGTTGATCTCGAGTGGGTTAGTGCCGAAATCAAGAAACTCTATGAGACGATGATTGTGCCAGCTGGTCTCGCGCCGTTACGAATTGTTTTCGAGTGTGGGCGTATGGTTACCGGTCCTTTTGGATACCTCGTTACTAAGGTTCGCCATGTTACCCAGAAATATAAGAAATATGTGGGACTTGATGCCAGTATGGCCAACCTTATGCGACCTGCTTTATATGGTGCCTATCACCATATAACTGTCGTTGGAAAGAAAAGTCAGCCCCAAGATGAGCTCTATGACGTGACGGGGTCGCTGTGTGAAAATAATGATAAATTTGCAATAGACCGCCAATTACCTGCAGTTGTTCCAGGCGATGTGCTTGTAATTCATGATGCTGGTGCCCATGGGCATGCCATGGGGTTTAATTATAATGCCAAACTTCGTTCGGCAGAATATCTCTTGCAAGAAGATAATTCATTACGTATGATTAGACGAGCGGAAACCATGGATGATTTGTTTGCTACACTTAAGTTTTGAGGTGAATGATGGCTCATATATTTCCAGTGCGCGTCTATTACAGTGATACCGATGCCGGAGGCATTGTCTACCATGCTCGCTATCTCGATTTTGCCGAGCATGCACGTACTGAATTATTGCGTTCAATCTCGAGTGGCCATCAAGCTCAATCTGAGCGGATGGCCCTCGAAAGATTAGCATTTGTGGTCAAATCATTGACCGTGGAGTACCATCGGCCGGCACTGCTCGACGACTTCCTAGAAATTCACACCACCATCGAGCAATCTAAGCGGTTTTCCATGACTTTTCTGCAGCGAGTGTTAAGAAACAACGATGAGGTGGCCACGTTGCGGGTAAAAGTAGGTTCTATCAACCTGGAAACAAAAGCTATCATGCCGATTGAATCATGGATAACAGAAGCCGCGTCCCGATTGTGATTCTCTATTGTTGAAGAGTCGCAGTGGTGGGGACAGCAACCAATATTCCGGCTGAACCTACCGTTCCCTTTTCAGGGATACTCACCACAATGTCGTAACGATATGTGCCCCCTTGTACAGAAGGGATAGAGAGCTGCAGGTTAGTTGCCCCATCAATAAGGACACCCTCCCGATACCACTGGACAGTCATTGTGGCCACTGAATTTTCTGGGGTAAATGTTAACGTAGCAGAGTCTCCAGGGGTGAGTTCAGTTGGATTTAGTATGATAGCCCCTTCAATGGGAGTAGCTGTATCGTCAATTATAACAAGAGTTCCCGAATCAATCACTTTGCCAATTTCGAGTGTACGCGTTGCTTGAGAAGTGGTTTGATCTATAATGCGTAAAGTTTCCACATAGCCAGAGATTATTTCACCATCAGTTTTAATATTCACCAGCACAGAGTAGTAACCAGCTGCTAAAGGGGCACTAAAAGTCGCTTGCCCGGCTTTCAGATCCACATCTTTTGTTATTCCTGTAACTTGCTCTTCAGCCATATTTAAAAGCGTCAATTCAATAGTGGAGTTGGGGGAGGTTTGGGCTGGATCCCATTGACAAATTAGGTTGAAAAAACCACTACCTACTTCACTATCGAGGGTGATTTGGGCTGAGTTCACATGTTTTGAGATATGGATGGAAGTGCTTCCCGTAGCAATGGCCGTACCAGAGCTATTTAATCCTGTGGCGGTAAAGGTCCAGTCCCCCACTAATAATGAGTTGATAGTTATGGTCTTTTCCGCTGCAGTCATAGGTGCCAATGTTTGTGAGTTAGGTCCTTCTCCACTAATTAGAAAGCTAGTAATTTCTAGTGGTGTGCTTCCTTCAGGGTTAATATTCCTACTTCTGAATCTTGCATCGCTTTGTAGCGATAACTGAAGTGTACCTCTTGCCTCCGAAGAACTACTATCGCAACTGATACATAGGGTTAAAAAGGGTACGAGTAAGACTACGATTAGACTAGCTACATAAGTTCTCATTTTGAAATTCTTGAACATGTTCTCCTCCTATACCATGATTAGCATGGTTATAAGAAGGATCGAGACAATCGTTTTTTTGCTTCAATTCGAGCAAGCGAAAAAGAGCTTCGTGCCCTACTCGAAGACCAAACATTCCGGTAATGCTAGGGAGGCTGCCCAGTACCCGACGCACTCTTCCACGATCAAGAATTTGTTCATTTAGTTCTGCAAAGGCCTCTTCCTCTGGTTCTTTGTAGGTGTAATTGACCGATTCATTCGAAAATACCGTTAAAATCCCCCGACCAACGCCCCGTCGACGTAACTTGGTTCGCACTTGTTTAGCCAAAGGACAGCAAAAGGTATCCATGAGATCTCCAGTGATTATTTTGTTGGGATCTGTGTGTAACGCTGCTCCCATCGAAGAGATCGTTGGAATTCCTAATTTCCAGGTTGCCTCCAATAAAGCGAGTTTAGGATTTAAGGCATCAATCGCATCTATTACCAGATCTACTGGAGGAGCTAAAATAGTATTTAACGTATCGCTATGAGCAAAGAGATCGAGAACTTCAACCGAGGCCGCTGGGTTTATAGCGAGAATCCGCTCTTGAGCAGCCAATACTTTTTTCTGACCAAGGGTCGCTTCGGTAGCCAGTAATTGGCGGTTGATGTTTGTTATCCCAATAGTGTCAAAATCTACAACCCGCAGGTGCCCGACTCCGCTACGAGCTAGTACTTCTAGGGCATAGGAACCCACAGCTCCCATACCAACAACTACAACGTGAGAATTAGCCAAAGTTTGCAAAGTTTCTTCACCTAGCAATCTACCAATACGTAAGAATCGACGTGAGTCCATCGATGCGTTCCTCCAAGATTTCTACTTCAATTTTGAGCATTTGGGCAATCTGCTTATAGTGGTTTTTTAATATGATTTCATAGTCGGCTGGTCCAGCTATTTTACCAGGGACAAAAGGAAAATCTGTTTCAAGACAAAAAGGGATGTCGAACTCATGCAAGCGCTTTTTGATCCTAGTTTTTTGAATCCAGACCCGCGGTCCTAGTGAAATATAGCAACCACGCTGGTGCAGTTGGCGCCCTGTTTCAACTGAACCAAGAAAACCATGGATGATGATAGGCTTGGTTATAGGAACTGCATCAAGGAGGGCGAAGAGGGTAGTAGTGGTGCCCACATGATGCATCACCGCTGGGCGCCCAAATTCGCTGGCGATGTGTAATAGGTGCTTGGCAAGCGAGATTTGTTTAGTGAGAGGAAAGTTCTCTATATAGCGATCATCGATTCCAAATTCACCAAGGTATCCTAAAGGATCAGCTTGGAGTAACTCAGTTAATTTTTCAATATAGTTATCTAGTTCTGGAAGGGAAGCTGAGTTTGTACTTAACCATTGAGATGAGAGGCCATAACCATGTTTCCATAGAGGGTTATGAGGGAGCGTAGCAAGCGTTTCCCATTCAGAAGGGGAGGAAGTTGCAAACCAAATTTGCCAATCTTGGGGTAACGAGACCTCATGTTGTATGGGGAGGTGTCGATGAATGTCAAACATTAGAGGATCCTTTATATTTTTAAACGATTGCATTCTAACGATCTTGAGGATGAACGACAAGAGTATAATTGCACATGCCTAATGGTTAGATAAAAAAATCGTATTGTTTTAATCACCGTTCTCTTTGGCAAGGATGGTGGCAACGAGAGATTGAAAGGCCTCTTCTTGAGTTAGGCACGCAATACATGCTTGCGCTAAAGCAGGCTCATCGTGAGCTGATTTTACCAGAGAACGCATACGTTCTTCACTTGCAAGGGCTTCATCAGCAATATGCTTTTTAATAGATCCTTGTGCGCACAGTAGCGCCTCTATCCTCTTGGTTCTTTCGAGAGCAAAGGTGTACCCATAGTTGATGTCGGCAAAAGGAGATGTGTTAAAAGCCTCTTGTGATACAGAAAAGGGGAGAAAGGGGTTAAAGATAGGCATTGGCCCACTGCTAAACCAAACTAAGGGATTTTCTGCACCATATTCTACAATCATGGAAGCCGTAGTGCGGCTTTTCACTAATTTGGTAGCATTCATACAAATTGAACGCATACTCTGATCAAGAGATTCTGGAGGTCCTTCGTTATAACGAAGGATAGTAGCCATCGTTTTCCAGTTAAGAGATGGAGTAGCACTTAATTGTTCCGTGGTACGCTGACGATAGTGACCTTTGGTAAACCAGGGGTGAATCTTGCTGGCATACGCCTTAGAAAAGTTCACCCGGGAAGCTAGGGTGTGAGCATCTCCTAACTCATAGTTATTTTCTATGGTATAGGCATTAGAAATTGAGGCTCGTTGTGTTACTTTACGTGCTACCCATCTAGTATGAGGGGCACTCTCCATAACAAAAGCACTTTGTGCATCGGCGATGAGAAATGAGTTATAATACTTGAGAGATCCCGAATAACTGCCATTGCCGCCCTGTCCAAAGTACTGAATTAAGTCGGCTATTATGTGGACGGCCTCTGCGCTTGTTGCGGCGCTGTGTAAGGTTAACCGGAGGATGTCCATCCCTAACAATCCTAGTTTTTGGGGCGATCTTTTAGCAAAGACAGCCTCGTTGCCGATCACAACGCCCATTTCATTTATCCCCATTTCTGCCCCCCACATCCATGCAGGGCGACTGATAAGAGCTTTATAACGGAGGTTCACATGCGAAGCCGCTTTGAGAAGTTGTGGATATTGAAGCGTATCGTAGTATGGTCGATGCTCAGGATGGCTAGGGGATTCTAACCCTTCATTACCACTACAGTATTGGATTATCTGCGGCTCTCCAGGGTCTCTATCTGAGTTTTTAGCAAAGAGCCAGCTATTAGTTTTTTCCTGTTTGGCAATGAGGGTATCGCACACCTAAAACCTCTTTTGCCAGCTATGGCAGTAAGGGGTTGAACCCTTATTATCATAGTAGTCTTGATGATAAGCTTCTGCCGACCAGAAAGTAGCTGCTGGACGTAGCTCTGTAGCAATTTTAAGTCCTTTGCCTTCCAATATCTCTATTAGTTTTACCGCGGTATCGTATTCAAAGCGGCTATGATAAAAGATGGCTGATAAATATTGATTGCCGATATCGGGGCCTTGACCATTGACTTGTGTGGGATCATGAATTTCAAAAAAGTATTTGGTTAAATCTTCGTAACTAATAACGCGCGGATCATAGAGGACTTCGACGGCTTCTAAATGGCCAGTAGTGTGGGATAACACCTCCTGATAGGTGGGGTTTTCTTTAGTACCCCCTGTATAGCCGGAGGTCGCCTCAAAGACACCAGGAAGCTTTTCAAGTAAGTACTCGACACCCCAGAAACAGCCACCAGCATAGATTGCTTTGGCTTGAGGTGGTCCAGCTCTAAACTCTAATGAGATCGAATTTACACAATGGCGCGTATTTTTATCTGTAAAACGCTCACCTAAAAAGACATGCCCTAAATGGCCATCACAGGTAGCACAAACAATTTCGGTGCGCATACCATCTTTATCAGGGTATCGCTTCACCGCATTGGGCAGTTCATCGTCGAATGAGGGCCAGCCACAGCTGGAATGAAATTTATCACTAGAGACATAAAGGGGGGATCCACATTGGCGGCAGTAGTAGGTCCCTTCGTCTGTTGTGTTAGTATAGGCACCAGTAAAGGCTCGTTCAGTACCTTTTTGTAAGATTACGTGTGCTTCCATTGCGTTGAGGGGGTTCAACAGTTCTTTTTGAATCGGTTGAAATGGAAAGCGTTCTTCAATGGTGTTTTTAGACATAGGAAGATCTCCTTTAGTAGGTTCGACTTGTTCAGATCTCCCTCTTGCAAATAGAGGAACAAGTGATACAAGCATAAGAAATATTAGACCAGCAATTCGAATATGATTTTTATGCATTTTTACTCCAATCTAAGACTAATATATCATTTATAGCTTGCAATTTCCATCACCAAAGTTTAGGGAAGATCGGCCAGACTTTTTTTTGGTATTTCTTATATTCCTCATATTTGTTTTTAGTTGTCCATTCGGTAAAAGTAGTTGAGCCAATAAACAAAAGAGTGAGGAGGAGGGGCCCCATTAGGGTCCAGTGGAAAAAAGAGCCACGGCTTAACGCACTTAGGACATAGAGACTCCACCAGAACCCAAGCTCTCCTAAATAATTAGGATGGCGAGAATAGGCAAACAATCCCGTAGTTCTAAATCCTCGTTTGTAATCTGCACTCAAGGCCTCTTGACGCTCTAGTAGATTATATTTTGCTTGTTGAAATTCGTACTGCTGTTGATCGGCAATCGTTTCTAATACTAAAAAGGCAAGCACAAAGAGAGTTACGATAATCGATCCCAGAGTTATAGAATACGTGTTTTGTGAGAGGGTATATAATGGTATGGTAAAACAGATAAACAGAAATTGTTGGTACGTAGCAATGAAACCAAAATTAAATAATTGCCAAAGAAAGGGATTGTTTATTTTCTTTTCAAGAATAGGCCAACGGTAATCTTCACCACCAGTGTAACCTCCGCGCCTGGCAAAATTGAAGGTGAGGCGACCACCCCATAGGGTCACCAGGATAGCGGCAAGAGTAACCAGGGGAGAGAAGGCCCCGGCATACGCATATATCCATGCAAAACCAATCGGAGCTGTACTCCAGAGTCGGTCTGTCCATGAGTAATCTTTAGTGATAAGTCCAAAGAGGAAGCTAACAATTACATGTAAAATTGTGATGACAGCGACTGTTTTTAAAGGGCTATACTTAGCAACTGGCACGAGTATTAGTCCTATACCAAAGCAGACAATAATGACGATAAAGAAGGTGATGATTGTTTTTCCTGTAATATTCATAAGTCTACTATAGCAAAGGCTTACTAGGAGTACAAGAATGTATAAATTGTATATTAGTATATCAGCAATGATGAATTTTAACCAAAAAGAGGTTTTACTATCATGAGTTGCTCATTTACATTCCCCGAGCGGTTTTTACTTTGATTTGTTCCATTTCACATGATACCCTACTCATGTTATGTTTAGATATGAATGAGGAGATTCTATGAAAAAAACCATCACGTGTAGTATTATAATTGGTTTGTTAGTCCTGCTCTTAGCTGGATGTATGTCAAGTAAAAAAGTAGAAGAGCCCAAAAGGCCTGTAGTCGTCGGAGCTGAAGGAGAAGTACAACCTGATTGGGTGGCATCTCCGCCAAAATCTGCCACTGTCCATTATGAATCTGGATATGCCAAGTTAAGTAATAAGGCCAACTCCATTAAGCGGGCCAATGCCGAAGCTAAAGAGAAAATTTCACAATGGATTCACACTACAGTCGATAGTGTGGTTGTCAATTATACAAGTGATATGGGAGACAGTGAAAGCCGGCAGGCATTAGAGGCTTTTGAGTCAATTTCACGCCAAACGAGCAAAACATCGTTAATGGGGGTCTCTCAAGAGGGTCTCTGGGTCGATCCTGAAGGTGGGGTTTGGGTATTATTATCAATACCAATAGAGAATACACTCAAAGCCTTTGAAACAGCTACCAAGGAATTTGAAAGGAATGAGGCTGCTATGTATGCTGAATTCAAGATGGGTGAAGCTTTAAAAATGTTGGAAGATACGTTAGCAGGGCAATGATGACAAAAAATGCAGTAGTCTCACTACTGCATTTTCGCTCTTCGCTCGATTAACATTAGCCGTTGGTAGTCTACATGACGTTAGGCTCTTGTTCCTTTACGTTATGGAAGCTTCGTAAATTCTCTTGATTGACTCTTTTAGCACGGCATTAAATTGTTCCTCAGTTTGTTGGACGTGCAAGTCTTGGGCAAGAGCTCTAGAAAAGCTAGCAATAAGACCATTGTTTTTAGCCAAAAGTCTGGTAGCTTCATCTTGGCTATACCCACCAGAAAGGGCTACAACGCGCACCATATGTTCATCTGCTTGCAGATCCGCATAAAAGTTAGGTACACTTGGGATGGAGAGTTTGAGCATGACCTTGTCATCCGGTTTAAGGAGGGCAAGTTGCTCTATAATCTCTTGTTTCATGATAGTTTCTGAGGCTTGTTTATCTTTGCTGTGGATATCTATTTCTGGCTCGATGATGGGAACTAAACCAGCGTTTAAAATAATTTTCGCTATTTCAAATTGCTGTTTCACAAGTTTTTTGATGCCTTGAGGGTTTGCTTCTTTAATAACAGATCGCATCTTAGTACCAAAAATTCCTTTTTTGACAGCACGAACAAGCAATTTATCTAAATCAGGGATTGGCTTCATCATCTGAACCCCTTCAGAAAGTTCAGCGAGACCTTTATCTACCTTAAGAAATGGGACGATATGTTTAATGTTCCACAAATATTCTGCAGTAGGCAACTCTTCTATGGTACGGTCCATAGTGTTTTCAAAGAGAATGGCACCAAGGATATGGTCCTTTGTAAAAGCTGGACTTGTAATAATTCTTGTGCGCATCGTATGTACCAGCGCAAACATCTCTTCGTCATTGGCGTAGGAGTCTTCCGGTATTCCATATTGTAACAAGGCCTTGGGAGTACTGCCTCCACTTTGGTCTAATGCAGCAATAAAGCCTTTGCCTGTTTTCATGCGAGTTAATTGTTCTTTATTCATAAGTTCTCCTTTAGGATTATCTTCCTACAAGTTAAATGTACTAAAAGGTTTAAGATGCGGCAAGAAAAGTTTAAATTGAGAAGAAGGCTTAACTCAAATCGGTTTTTGAGGGGGGGGGTGGTAAAAAATCACCTGCTAATTATAAAAAAATTCTCTATGTTAGAAGCTGTTGGAGAACCATGTGAGGAATGGGAAAAGGGATCGTCCTATTATATATAAAATTGGCCTAGAGTAGGGGAACTTGCCGTGAAGTCTTCTTCTTGAGTTTATAGTTTGTAATTATAATTTACTTTTACTTATTATTTTCTTCTGAGGCAGATAACGTTAACTCGCCACTCAACCATTTATCTAAGGCATCTTTACTGAAACGCCAGTTTCTACCCACCTTCTGGCAAGGTATCTTACCGTTACGTGCGAGTACATAGATTGTGGACTCAGCAATTTTTAAGTATTGAGAACACTCTTGTAAAGTTAGGACTGGACTTTCTAATAACGACATGACTCTAGTATTATACAATAATTATAAAATAGCAACCCGTAATTGTTAGTAATGTGTAGTTACTATCAGATATTAGTAGTAATCATGTTGAAATAACAAATAACAACAGATTATTCAATTAATTGATAGTTATTGATAGTTATTGATTGACAATGCACTCCTTATCTTGTATAGTATACATTAAGAAGGTGTCCTTGAGTGACACGGACCCGTCCAGAGCTTTTGATTGCTTTCTGAGTTCGAGAATGCAATTACTCGCCAAACAAAGAATGACCAACCTTATTCCCTGTAAATGCAAGGACTTTGCATAGAATTAGTTGGCACCATCTTTCCAATCATACACATAGTAAGTTTATCTTCATTTTATCAATACGAACGTGTTCTGCAGTGAACTGTCATAAGAGTTTATCTTCAGCAAATACGTCACTAGAAATATTTACTAAGTTATTTTATGGGAAAATATCGTCGAAAGAAGTACGAGGAGTCCGTATGTTGGCTTCAGTCAAGACCCTCTAACAGTGCGAAGCAATGCTTCGTACACCGTATATAGGAATCCGGAGGATTCAAATGAGAAAAAGAAAAAATATGAGAAAATATCTAATATTGATGATAGCAATTATCGCAATTGCTGTTTCGTTTATAGGATGTGAAGCTGGGATTGTTACGCTAGGTCCACCTAAAATAGTTACAACCACCCCTAACAATGTTTCTACTGGTGCTAATGTTAATGGTACTATTACCGCAACTTTTGACGAAGCTATGGATGCTACAACCATTACTACGAGTACTTTTACAGTGAGTAAGGGTGGTGTTGACCTTGACGGGGCCGTCACGTATGACGAGCCTAACAAGAAAGCGATTTTTGCACCTTCGGCAATTCTCGAATATTCGACAGAATATCAGGCAACTGTGACAACAGGAGTGAAAACCAATACGAATATTGAAATGGTTGAAAACAAAGTGTGGAGTTTTACCACAACGGCTGAGGGTATTGGTCCTGATCCGGTTCTTCTAGGAACTGCAGGCAATTATGTTATGTTAGCAAAAACTGCAATTTCGACAATTCCTGCGTCTGTTATTACAGGTGATGTTGGTCTGAGTCCAGCTGCAAAATCCTATCTGACCGGATTCTCGCAAACGGATGCAACCGGATATGCGACATCCCCACAAGTAACTGGGTTTCTCTATGCTGCAGACATGTCTCCTCCAACGTCTTCTAATTTGACAACAGCGGTTGAAGATATGTTATTAGCATATAATGATGCAGCAAGTCGGATAACTCCTGATATTCTCAATCATGGTGCTGGCGAAATTGGTGGTCAGACCCTCGCTCCTGGACTCTACAAATGGACTAGTTCTGTTACCATCACCGGATCTGACGTCACGATCAATGGTGGAGCGAACGATACTTGGATTTTCCAGATAGATAACAATTTAAGCATAGATGCTAATCTAAAAGTAACCCTCTCTGGTGGTGCTCAGGCGAAGAATATCGTTTGGCAAGTCGCTGGAGAAGATGTGACCATGGGAACCGGATCGCACTTTGAGGGGATTGTCTTAAGTATAAAACAAATTACGATGAATACCGGTGCCTCTATCAATGGAAAATTGCTAGCTCAGACGCAAATTGCGCTTGATCAAGCTACCGTAACTGATGTCGCGCTATAAAGCACCTGGTTGTAAAGCCACCCGTGCGTAGTTTGCTGGATTTGATGACGTTGAGTGAATGGTACACTCAGCGTCGTCAACTAGATAATACAGGGGAGGAGCTCCCCAAAGGAAAAGATATGAAAAAAACTTTATTGGTAATTATTCTCGTTGCGTGTAGTGTGTTTGCTTTATCAGCTGCAAAGTACGATAGGGCAGATGGTTTTGGAATTGGACTAAGTGCAGGATACCCTGTTGCGGGAGGAGCTTTCAAATACGGAATGGGGGATTTTAGAATTGTAGGTACCGTAGGGTATAATTTTAATAATCATGTTGCTGTTGAAGCAGGTGTTCAATATGATTTATCTCGTTTTAATATTGACAGGCTCCCATTTTATATAAATGTTGGAGTTACTGGTGCCGCTTACTTTAGTGACGAATTCCATAGTTTTTCAATCAATGTGCCCTTTGGATTATCCTATTTTTTCATGAATGCGCCTATTGAAGTATTCTTTAAATTAGCACCGGGTATCCAAATTAGATCTTCTTCTGTAGAACCTGATTTTGGAGCAGCTCTTGGTATTTTATTTTACGTTAACCGCTAGAGAAATAGCTCATCCTGTGGAGGATGCTACTTTAATAGGGTAGTCATAACAAAGACCATTGGAGATGAAAAATTCAGTGGTCTTTTATTTTTCTTGGGAATCTGGTAGGAAACCTACGATGTTTGACCATAATAATACCAAGGCCCAATTAGTTTTCCCAATAGTTAGAAAGTCATACTTTGTCTGAATAATGATAGACCATAGCGTTCCTCCACTATGGTAAGAGGAAAAATTAGCTTATCTGTACAATCCTACCATCGAATAACTCTCTTTTTAGGTTGTTGGGGTTAATCACCAAGCCAAATGGAGATATCTACACTTACTATCGGATTGTTAAAAAAGAATAAGTATTAATGGGCGAAAATTCGCCCCGACCTGAAAAAAGTACAAAAAGTTTAAGTGGACTGGGGGAGTAGCCCCCGGTAGCTAAATGTTAGTCCTCTATTGCCATGAAAGCATCGAATTCCTTAAAAACTGCTTCATCAGGGTTCTTTTCAAGCAAGCTGAAGATAATCATGCACAAGGTTGCAACAATAAAGCCGGGGAGGATTTCGTAGATATCAAAAATACCTCCCGAGAGTTGTTTCCAGACAATAACAGTGATCCCTCCACCGAGCATAGCTGCCAAGGCGCCATTCCGGCTGGCACGTCTCCAAAAGAGCGCTGCAAGGATGACTGGCCCGAAAGTTGCCCCAAATCCGGCCCATGCATAGCTCACGATATCGAAAATAGAAGAACTTGGGTCCATTGCCAAAAAGATTGCGATAATTGTGATAACGCCAACTGTGAGTCTGCTAACCAGTAGGGTCTCTTTGTCAGAGGCATCCTTACGGAGGACTGCTTTATAGACATCCTTAGAGAATGCGGAAGAGGCCACTAATAACTGGCTGTCTGCAGTACTCATACTTGCGGCAAGAATAGCGCAAAGGAAAAACCCAGCTATGAAGGTCGGAAAGATTTTTTGCATACTAGCAATGAATACGGCTTCTGCCGCCCCCTGAGAGTCATAGGCTAAAGGAAGTAAGAAAATTTTGCCAACTACGCCAATTACAAGAGCTGCTGCTAAAGCAATGGTAACCCAGATCATGGCAATCCTACGGCTCGATTTGACTTCATGATTGCTTCGTATAGACATGAATCGGATGAGAATATGGGGCATGCCGAAATAACCAAGTCCCCAAGCAAGGGCGCTGATGATTTCGAGGATCCCGTAGGTAGTTCCTGGCGGGGTAACAAACGGGTTAATAAAGTGTTGACCAAATTGACTGAGTTGTTCAATGGTGTGAGCTGGTCCACCGATGGCAAAAACGGCGATCAGTCCAGTAGCAACCAAAGCAAAAAACATCAAGGTTCCTTGTAGAAAATCGGTTGTAACAACAGCTAGGTAACCACCCAAGAGAGTGTAACCGAGGATGACGACCACTCCTAAGAAAAGCGCTACATAATAGTTCATTCCAAAAACTGAAGTAAAAAGTTTTGCCGAGGCCAAAAAACCACTGGCAGTATAAACAATGAAGAACATCAGAATGATGATTGAGCTAATAGTTTGTAAAATTTTGCTGGTGTCGTGGAACCGATTGGTAAGAAATTCAGGAATAGTGATTGAGTCTTTGGCATGAATGGAATACTTGCGCATCCTTTTGGCAACTAATAACCAATTAAGGTAGGTTCCGACCAATAGCCCTACTGCAGTCCAGAATGCTTCTTGGAGTCCAGTAAAGTAAGCAAGGCCGGGAAGTCCCATTAATAACCAACCGGACATGTCACTAGCTTCAGCACTGAGAGCGGTGAACCAGGGGCCGATAGAGCGGCCTCCTAGGAAGTAGTCACTGGTAGATTTTGTTTTTTTAAAGGTGGTAAACCCAATGGCAAGCATAAGGCCTAAATAGAGAGCGAAGGCCAAAGTCGTAACGAGTTGATAGCTGTTCATGAGTACAATTCTCCCAACAAAAATAAATGTATTGGTTCAGATTACCGGTTGCAAAACAAGGAGGCAAGAGTAAAAGCACAATAAATTGCAAAAATATTGCATAAATATGCAGTTTGTTTAGTTGGAGGGGGGATTTGGCTAAGAAAAACCCATCCTAGGTGCTTTTAAGAAGAGCAGGAAATACTATTTTCTAACTCTCTCATCGTTACGGTAGGTTTCTAGTGGTAACTATCGTCTTGTTTAGCAAAGCTAGCATAACGCACTTTATCACTATAAAGCAGCGTCAGGCCACTTGCTGAAGCTAGGTATTCCAATGTTACCAAAGAATAGAAACTGATATGGCTTTTTTCTCGGATGTAGTACCACGAGAGAAATTGTTCTTCATCATTGGGGTGAAGGAGTGTCATAATAGAAAGAATTCCTCCTGGAGCTAACAAGGATGAAAAGAGTTGGAAAATAGTAAGAGGGTCACCTATGTGCTCTATGACCTCAGTACAAGTAATAAGGTCATACTCTTTATTTGTGTAGACTTTTTCCGGACTGAAAAAGAGATCGTAGATGTCCACCTGATAGTCATAGGAAGCTTCTAGGAACGTTGCCAAGACAGGCTCAGGTCCGCTGCCAAAATCTAAGGCCCTTTTACCCTCTGAAGCAAAGGGGAAAACGGCATGTTCCAAAAATCTTCTGAAAAAAGCAATATAATTGGGATCTGAGATAAAATTTTCATGCAAAGAGTATTCTTTAAAAGCTTCGTCATCACTGGGATGAAAAACTGGATCCTGTAAAATAAATTCACAGGTAGGGCAGTAGTGGTACACCTCGTTGTTGGGGTGGATGATGTTTTTAGTCTTTTCATGGCAAATTTTACAATTCATTCAATCTCCAATTCGGTTATAGAATTATGTTACTTAATACTTATTTTAGTTAACATAATTGCAAGACCTAGCTCTATTATACCTATAGTAACAGATTATCTCTCTAGAGATACCCTCAATGGGTTACCGAGAAAATTGATCTGTTTTTATAGGAAAGATATCTCAATGATGGGTGAGTTTTTTTGACAATCGCACCAATTGAAGAATTTCTTTAGATTCTCATTACCATGATATCAGCTTCAATAGCTCTTTTTATAAAACACATCCTCATAACAGGAGCAGCTGGAGGTCTTGGCTTATGATGAAAATAAACCTTGAACATGAGAGGTTATTGGGTGGAAAATATAGATAGTAATTTCCAAGACAAATGGGATTGGTTCTGATCTTTGATGCCTTTTTGATAAAAAAATACAGTGAACCAATCTAATTATTAAGAGGTAATTGTTTAGAAATTTTCGGGCTGGGCGGATTTGAACCGCCGACCCCTTGTCCCCCAGACAAGTACGCTAAACCCCTGCGCTACAGCCCGTCTGTGTTTTTCCACACGAGGCAAAACATAGCATGGATAGAATGAGAGTGTCAACAAATCCTGTTTTTATAGTTATTTTTGATTTAGCATAATATGACACAAGATTAAAAGTAAATTAAAATAATAACTTTATATACAGAAAAGGAAAGAATAGTTAAATATAAATAAATATATTTCTTTAAAAGATATTACTCATCACAATTGACACAAGTATGATAATCCTTTATATTATCCTTATCTTTCAGCATAGTGTTACTCTATTGAAATTCTGGAGGATGTAAGGCATAAAGAGGCTAATCTTTATTTAATGGACGAGGTGTCGCATGAAATCGTATGAAGTTGAGATAAAAAGACCTTTGCACTCAGTATGTTTGGATGGTATGATGCAATACATGAAAAGAAGAAAAATATTAATACTTGTTTTGCTGTTGTCTGTGTGTGTAATTACACCAATTTTTGCCTTCCAATTTTCACCATTGGAGCAAACATTTGCGCCTTCTGGGGCAAATAGTACAAAAACTTACACAATTGTGAATGACTCAGACGATAGCATCGCTGTGGAGATTTCGGCTCTGACCCGCGATATAGACACTGCAGGTCGTGAGAAAAATGAGAATGCAACTGCTTACTTTTCTATTGTGCCGAGTAAAGTAATTCTACGGCCACAAAGTTCACAAATTGTAAGAGTGCAATACCGCGGACCACGTACAGTGCCCACTGAACTCGCTTTCCGCCTCAGAGCTGAGCAAATTCCCTATTCGCAAGGACGTGCTACTGAAGGTCAGAGTATGTTTAATTTCCTCTATGTTTATACCACTAGTTTGTACATTAGCCCTGCAAGGGATGTAGTAAAAGTGCAAGTTGAACAAGCTAAACCTACCGTAACAGCTGAAGGTCGCCAAGTAATGAGTCTTACCGTCTCTAATACAGGAACTATCCACCAGATTCTCAATGGCGTCAAAGTAGAAGTCATAAACAATCAAACACGACAAAGCGTAGTATACGAGGGGGCTGCGCTAGGATTCGTCAATGGGCTAAACCTTTTAGCAGGGAAAACCGCAATAGTGCAGGTCGCTTGGCCTCAGAACATGCAATTTCCCACAAACCTAAAGGATGCAGAAAAGGTATTCACAGCAAAAATTACATACGAAAACTAATCCGCCGAATAAGGGAAATTAAATATAATGGGGACAGTTAAGTGGCGAGTGATTACTATTCTGGTTGTTGTGTTAATACAAATGATCACCTTACAGGCCTACTTTTCTTTCCGCTCAAAATCCGAAGTTAGCCCTACGTCGGCACCTGTTACAGAGATCGCAGATGAAGTCACCAGCACGCCTCAGCAACTAACCGTGATTCCAGATCGTGTCGATCAGGAACCACAACCACCCGTTGAAATTGAGCCTATTCAGGAACCTATTATTACAGTAACCGCTCCTGAGATTAGTGCAGAAGTGGAACTTGAAGAGCCTACGAGAGAGGAGGTGCAAGTTGAACCGGTGGTAGTTGCCAGTGAACCAGTTATAGAAACACCCAGTCAAGAAAAAGTTGTTGAAACTAGTGAAGTTGCCACTAAAGAAGTGGCGGCACCAGTTTTTACATCTGTAGAAGATGATTGGGCAGATTTCTACATTGCCGGTGAGGAAGACTACTCAATATTTCAAAACGACTCCTATTATGTTCCTCTTTTTGTTAACGATGAATACCTAACCGATATAAATGTAACATTTACTGACGAGACTCTTTTTATTTCTGTTTTGGAATTTCGGGGACTTATTTCTGAATTACTCACAGATTCGTTTGAAAAAGAGTTCTTTGGAACCACTAAAAAGAATTTTACTTTAGACGATCTAAATAACCAAGGCATTGAAGCTTGGTTTGATTACCAGACATTTGAGTTGAGAATGTATTTCCCTTCATGGATGATGCCAGTGCGGCTTCTTTCAATTAATAAAGGGAATCTAACCCGTTACAGCGCCTATAGCATGAGTGGTAGTGAATTTATCAACCCATCTTGGTTTTCTTGGTTTGGCAATGTTTCGATGTTCTCCTTAATAGATATGTCGCAAGCTAACAACTGGAAAATCTCACCTGTTTCGTTGTTTAGTATGCAATCCCGTAATTCAATCTCTCTTTTTGATATTGCTTTTGACTTCTCTTATAGTATTCACCCTGGACAGGCTTACAATGCAAGTTTAACGGATCCTTGGTCTAGCGATATAAAAGACTACATCTCTTTTCATGGGATCCAAGGGTTTTACGATTTTAAAGAGACGAGTCAACGTTTAACCTTTGGTAATGTAAATGATTATCTAGGATATTCTACAGATTCTATCGGAATTGCCCTAGAGAAACGATATAACTATGGTGATGTGAAGCCCAAAAACCATCAGTACGAATATTCGGTTACTTTAGAAGAACCTTCTACTGTGGAAGTTTTTATAAATCAGCGCAGCGTGTACCGACGAGAATTACAAGCTGGTGTGTATAAGCTACGCGATTTTGCCTTTACCCAAGGTGCCAATAACGCACAAGTGGTAGTTACATCGTTGGCTGATCCCACACAGATACAAGAATACGATTTTCTCCTTGGTTACGATTCTCGTCTTCTTGCCCGTGGCGACACCCTTTATACACTGAGCCTCTCTTTTCCCGATTACAATATTGGGCAAACCATATTTAGAGCTGAACAGCAATTAGGGCTCACCGACACTATCACCTCAAGCTATAATTTGGCTTTCAGTCCATCAGCAATAACGCTGGGACTTTCTAGTTTGTTTGCTACCCCGTGGGGTTCTATTGATGCCTTATTAGGCTTTAGCTATAGCAATCCTTTAGCGTTAGGCTTTTCTAGTCGACTCAGTTATAGGGTGGCAGGCAAAGATGAATCTCCTTTTGGGTCTTTTGATTTCTCGGTAGGTTATACTACTCAAGAGTATAGCACTAGAGCCGATATTAGCCCGACAGCTACTGCAACTGCAGGGAACACTGTAGAATTAAATACCTCCTATGCCGCAGGCATTGCAGATTTCCTACGCTATTCGCTTAGCGGTGGACTCCTCTGGAACTCTAAAAACAACAATCCGACGTGGCGCGTAACTGCCAGTGTTGGTGTTCCACTTATCCCTAACATGTCAGTTAACGGTTCGATGACGCTCTATACCACAGCGACTGTGGTGCAACCTATTGTGCGGGGGCAGATCGGTTTGAATTATACCTTTACTCCTAATCTGAACGTCTCAGCTTCCTCTGACTTACAAACTTCCACCTACGTAAATGCCTCATGGAGGCCCTTAGGTTCACAAAAAGATAATATGCAATTCTCTGTAAACAATATCAACTTCACCGATCTCTTAAACCATCAGGGAAGTATCTCCTGGAGCCATAGTGCTTCGGCTTACGGGCTCTCATTGCGCCAACAGTACTCGGATCGCTTTACCCGCTTCTCAACGAGCATAGCCTTTAATACAGCTTTTGCGTATGCTGGAGGGATGTTCGGAATAACTCGAACAATCGGAGAAAACTTCCTCTTAGTTAAACCCGCTGGAGCAATGAAAGGTAGTGCTATTGCAGTTACTAAAACTATGACTAGCGCCCCAGAAGCTCTACCTTCTTTATTCGGTGTTAGTACCTATACCGGTATTACTACGCACCAAAGGAATAACGTAGTTGTTTATGAAGTGGGGGACTCCTCGCTTAGTAATAGCGGTTCTTTCATCTATGATTTCCTCCCACGACCTCGCCAAGGGTATGCGGTTCGCATCATATCTGATATGACCTATTCAGTGGTGGGAACGTTACTCCGTTCTCCAACAGCCCCATATTCGCGTTATACTACCGATCTTGCGCGTGTCGAAATTGACGAAAACGGAGAAGAAGTTTTAGTTTTAGATGAAACGCTCTACTTGTTTACCGATGAAAGTGGGTTCTTCTTTGTCAGTGGTGTCAGTGCTGGAGAATACCAATTTAGCCTCTTCATGCCCAAAAGTACGGAAGAAGACCTTCCGGTAGATATTCGCTTTACCATTACCCCTGAGGGGAAAAGTGACAAGCCTCAAGTATTCGTCTTAGAAACTTTTGTTGCCAGCAAATTTACAGAAGAACTAGATTTCGAAAACTTCGACCGGATGATGGGGAAAGAAATAGAAGATAGCATTCTCGATGACGAGGGGCGGTATCGTTTAGCAGTAACCAAGATAATAGATGAAACAACCTTCTGGGATGATTTCTATCCTGGTAGGGAGATTGTAGCATCTATTACAACGGAAAGCTTAGGTAGCCCTGATTCGATTATTGAGAAAATTGCAAATGAGCGTCAAGAAAACTCAGCTTTGAAACAAATGGCTAATGAAAATGAACTCAAATTTTACAATCTAAATCAGTTGCGTTTGATTGTGAAACCGTATCTTGATGCCATAACCCCTGAAAACTGGAATTTTGTGGCTCCATAACAATCAGCAAAACCTCAAATATTACGAGCAAATACTCCCTAAAGTACCATTCAAGACTTTGCAATTAAGGTAGTGTTTGAAGTAGCTCCTGTTGTCAGAACGTTTCGATTTTGTTAGTATGGGTCACATCGCTGTAGTATAATCAGGAGGCCATCCATGCATGCTGTTGAGCTCGAAAAATCCTATAATCCCAAAGATTTTGAAGATAGGATTTATGCTGATTGGAAAACCAATGGATGTTTTTTACCTAAAGAGGGAAAATCACCCTCGTTCACCATCGTTATGCCTCCTCCCAATGTGACTGGTATTTTACATATGGGACATGCCTTAAACATCCTCTTACAAGATACCATCGTCCGTTATTGGCGCATGCATGGCCGTCCCACACTCTGGGTGCCTGGTACTGACCACGCTGGTATTGCTACGCAGAACATCGTTGAACGTCAACTAGCAGCCAAAGGACTTACGAGACAAGAACTAGGACGTGAGCGCTTTCTAGAAGAGACTTGGAAAGTAAAAGAGCGTCACCACGCAATTATCGCAAACCAATTGGAAAAGATTGGTTCTTCCTGCGACTGGTCTCGAGAACGCTTTACTATGGATGAAGGGCTATCTCAAGCAGTACGCGAATCTTTTGTGACCTTGTATGAAAGAGGACTGATCTATAAAGGCAATTATTTAGTCAATTACTGCACCCACTGTGGCACAGCCCTAGCAGACGATGAAGTTGAGTATAAGAATTTACCAGGTAAACTGTATCAGGTTACCTACCCTTATGCCGAAGGCGAGGGTTCTATCATGGTTGCTACCACCCGACCAGAAACTATGTTTGGAGACGTTGCTGTCGCAGTAAACCCTGAAGATGAACGTTATAAAGACTTACTTGGGAAATCAGTTATTTTACCCTTAGCCAATAAACCAATCCCCATCATTGCTGACAGCTATGTCGATATGGAGTTTGGCACGGGTATGGTTAAGATCACTCCTGCGCATGACCCCAATGACTGGGAAATAGGGCAACGACACAGTTTGGAAATTGTAAATATTCTAAACAGTGATGGCACCCTCAACGAGAATGTCCCAACTCCTTATCAAGCGATGGATGTTCTTAGTGCACGAGCTAAAGTTGTCGAAGACTTACAAGCCGGCGGCTATTTAGTCGGAGTGAAGGAACATAATCATGATGTGGGACACTGTTATCGGTGTTCTTCAGTTATTGAACCTTACCTCTCTGAGCAGTGGTTTGTGGCGATGCGTGGCATGGCAGATAAAGCCTTAGCAGCTTGGCGAAATGGTGAAATTTCTTTTTATGCTAAACGTTGGGAGAATACTTATAACCATTGGTTAGAAAATATTCGGCCTTGGTGTATCAGCCGCCAGTTGTGGTGGGGCCACCGCATTCCAGTTTGGTATTGTTCAGACTGCAACCATATGATGGTAGAGCGCAATGACCCTACCCACTGCACGCAGTGTGGAAGTTCACATATAGTCCAAGAAACTGACGTCTTAGATACTTGGTTTAGTTCTTGGCTCTGGCCATTTAGTACCTTAGGTTGGCCGCAAGAAACGGATGATCTCAAAAACTTTTTCCCCACCAGCACCCTCGTTACCGGCTACGATATTATTTTCTTCTGGGTTTCCCGCATGATCATGGCCTCTTTAGAGTTTTTAGGAGAAGTCCCCTTTAAAGATATTTATATTACCGGCCTAGTGCGTGACAAGCAGGGACGCAAGATGTCTAAATCATTAGGCAACGGTATTGATCCACTTGAGGTAGTTGATCTCTATGGGGCCGATGCCATGAAATTTACCCTTTGCTACATGGCAGCCCAAGGACAAGATCTGTTAATCGATATGGAATCTTTTAAGTTAGGCTCCCGCTTTGCTAACAAGATGTGGAATGCGACACGTTTTCTTCTCATGAATCTAGAGGGACGTGAATTAATCCCACTCAAAGAACAAGATTTTACGGTTATGGATCAATGGATGTACCATCAAATTAATGAAGCAACTGCTAAAATTGCTACCGCAATCGAAAGTTATCGCTTCAACGATGCAACGCAAGTAATCTACGATCTCTTTTGGAGCGATTTTTGTGATTGGTACGTAGAAGCTACCAAGCATGCCCTAGCAACTAAAAGTGCGAGCGAAATAAATCGCCAAGTAAGTGTCATGCTCGACCTATTAGCACAACTTATGCGTCTAATGCACCCCTTTGTTTCATTTATCACAGAAGAAATCTATAGTAAGTTGCCCAACACTGAAGGGCGAGTGATCGATAGCGAATACCCAGTGTATTGTGAAGAAAAACGCTTTGATAGCGCAAAAACCACAGTTGACGCCATGCAAGAATTGGTCCATGGGGTGAGAACATTACGCAGTGAATTACGAATTACAAACGATCGAAAATTAGCGGTAGTATTCCGTCCTGATGTTTCATTTCTGGCTACCGATTTTGTCAAAGAGCACGTTGATCTTATCTCCACTTTTATAGGAGCTTCCGAATTAATTGTCGACACCGCGCATACCGCCGCTATTGATACAGCAGTCCCCATAGCCGGACCAGGATATGAAGCTTTTGTATTTGTTCGTGATGCCCTGGATGTTGCTACCGAGATAAAAAAAATTGAGACAGATCTGGCTCGTACTGAAAAGTCACTAGAAGGGACTTTGAAGAAACTTGCCAATCCTCAATTCTTAGGGAATGCCAAACCAGAAGCAATTGAAAAAGAGCGTGGCAAACAAGCTGAGTTTGAAGAGAAGATAGAGAAAGGACGCAAACATCTGACCCTATTAGAGTCACTTTGAATTCACGCCTAAAGAAACAGGCCAATCAGTATATTGATTGGCCTGCTTAGCATCTAAGTAACATGAACTCATCAGATCTCGTTTTTCTCTTCTTGAATCTCTTTGCGCCTTTCTTTAGCAAGTTTTCCCATCTCGCCAAGAGCCTTCCTAGCCCTTGCGGCAGATGCTTTAATCCCTTTTTCAGTGAATTTCTGGTTTTCTGCGATGTAAGCTTCATACTGAGCTACGATTTGCTCATGAATTGTCATTGGCTAGCCTCCTAATAAATCTTAAGATAATACTACCATATTTAGCTCAAAAAACAACAAATTTTCGTGGTTTGTTGAGAAAAAGAGTAAATTATAGCGTTATTTCAGCTTTTGTCGGATAATAAAACCTTTTGAAATCGGCTTATCGGTCCGTAATAGTACCTTTTGATGATGATTCGCAACCTCTACAGAATTGCCATCACTATCTTCTAAAGTAAAAGAATCGTCTTCAATACTCAAAATGGCCGGACCTATATATTCAACGGTTTTACCAACTTCTATTTTATTCTTTAAATGTAAAGCAAAGAGCTGTGGCCCCATTTCTTCGCCAATAGTCCCAATTAATAGATAATCTCTGATATAACTTACCTCAGTAGGGTTAGCAATCTGCTCTGTATTAAAGAAAAACCCGGTGGAAAATTCTCGGTGGCTGACTCGAAATAATTCATCTCGATAGAGCTTCCAGTCAGAAGCTGAAGCCTTTCCTTCTAAAGCATCTAGAGCTTTACGATAAGCACGACTGACTGTTGCCACATAATAGAGCGATTTCATTCGCCCCTCAATTTTAACAGAATCGACACCTGCTTCCCGCAATTGAGCCAAATGATCGATCATACACAAATCTTTAGAAGAGAGGATTGTGGTATAGCCATCGCCCTCAAACACTGGATAGTATTCTCCAGGGCGAGATTCTTCCTCCAAAGCCAATTCTCCACCAACTAGGGGAGTATCCGCTCTTTGAGTCAGCCGATACGACCAGCGGCACGTGTGGGCACAATCGCCTTGATTGGCACTACGTCCCGTCAGGAAGGCACTCAAAAAACAGCGCCCAGAATAGGCCATGCACATCGCACCATGAACAAACGTCTCTATTTCCATCTCCGGAACGGCCTGCTTGATGCGATCAATATCTACTAAAGAGGCTTCCCTGCCTAAAATAATTCTAGAAAAGCCAAATTCTTGATAAGCTTTGACTGCCTCACTATTGAGGCAGTTAGCTTGTGTACTGAGGTGTAAAGCTCGTGTATCACCAAAGTAGTTACGCAATAAAAGTGCCGCCCCCAGATCGCTGACAATACATGCATCGAAAGGGTAGGCTTTAATTGTTGCGAGACGATCTGAGAGAAGGGCCAGATCATCTTCATGTAAATAACTGTTTAACGCCGCATAAAGTTTCTTAGTTCCCTTAATCTGCGTTAGTTCAGCGATATCGGCATCGGTAATATTTCCTGCGCGTGTGCGCAGAGAAAAATCCTGCATACCGATATAAGCTGCATCGGCGCCATAGGTATAGGCGTAACTAAGTTTTTCTAACGTTCCAGCAGGGCTTAAAAGTTCCATCTTTAATCAACCTTAAGCTTTTGCATCAAGATCGAACACATGGGAAAGAACTTCATCAAAGGTTGCTACTGGGTGGAACGTGATGCCAGTTTTTATCTCATCATCTAATTCATCTAAATCACGTTTGTTAAACTTAGGAATCAGAATCGTCTCAATCTTATTGCGTCGGGCTGCTAAAACCTTCTCCTTCAGCCCGCCAATAGGCATGACCTTACCCACCAGATCGAGCTCTCCCGTCATAGCCAGGTTTTCTTTAATGATTTTCTCCGTTGCTAGGGAATAGAACGCTGTTGCCATAGTAACTCCAGCCGAAGGCCCGTCCTTGGGAGTTGCTCCTTCTGGAACGTGCATATGGATCGCATGGGTTTCAAACCAAGATTGTTCAATTCCATGTTTTGCGGCAATAGATTTAAGGTGGGTTAGAGCAATGTTGGCCGATTCTTGCATAACTTCACCCAATTTACCGGTTAATTTCAATTCTCCTTTACCAGGGTATGCTACAGCTTCAATAATGAGCGTATCACCACCCATACTCGTCCAAGCCAAGCCCACCGCCATACCTGGATGATCGGCTCGCAAGATTTCATCTTCACGGAAAATTGGTTGACCAAGGTACTGCACCATCTTTTCACGGTTGATTCGAATCGGCAAGGCGGGAGAGTCTTCTAAGATCTCACGAGCTGCCTTACGGTGAATTTTATCGAGCGACTTCTCATAATTACGCACACCAGCCTCTCGCGCATACGATTCAGCAATTTCTTGTAAAATTGCGGAAGTATAGGAGATCTCTTTGCGATTAAGTCCATGCTTTTTCAAACTCTTAGGAACCAAATATTTTTTACCGATCGCTAACTTCTCTTGCGTTGTATACCCAGCAATATAGATAACTTCCATCCGGTCGAGCAAAGGCCGTGGAATGGATTCTAACGTATTAGCGGTAACAATAAAGAGAATCTGGGAGATATCAAACGGGAGATCGAGATAATGATCACGGAACTCCTTATTCTGTTCTGGATCGAGGACCTCTAATAAAGCCGAGGCTGGATCGCCTTGGAAAGAGACTCCCATCTTATCTATCTCATCAATTAAGAAAACGGGGTTCTTTGTTTTTACGGTTTTTAAACCCTGAATAATTTTACCCGGCATAGCGCCAATATAGGTACGACGGTGTCCCTTAATCTCAGCTTCATCGCGCATACCACCAACACTAAAGCGATAGTATTCTTTTTTAAGAGCTCTAGCGACAGATCTTCCCACTGAAGTTTTACCAACACCAGGGGGGCCTACTAAACAAATAATCGAACCCTTGGTATCATTTTTCTTTTTCCTAACCGCTAAATATTCAAGAATGCGATCTTTTACATCTTTTAGACCGTAGTGATCACGTTCAAGAATTTTGCTAGCTGCTGCTAATGAGAAGTTCTCAGGTTTGGGGTCCTTCCAGGGAAGGGCCGCAATAGTTTCCAAATAGGTGCGTGTAATGGAATAATCGGGGCTATTGGGATCGAGAGATTGAAATTTTTCGAGTTCATTCTGAACCGCCTCACCAACTTCGCCCTCTAATTCCAATGCTGCAATTTGTTTGCTCAATTTATTGAAAACAGCACTTCGAGGATCCGTAGTTAACCCTAATTCCTGCTGAATATGTTTGAGCTCTTCACGCAAGAAGTATTCACGTTGATTTTTTTCAAGTTTGCTGTTGACGCGCTTTTGAATCTGTTCCTGCATAGCCAACACTTGCTGCTCTTTCTTAATAAAGACCAAGACGCGCTCCATACGACGTCGGACGTTAAGAGTCTCTAGGATCCGTTGTTGTTGCCTGCGGTCAATGTTAATAATGCTGGCTATGAAATCAGCCATCTTACCCGATTGGTCTATGTTGACCATATTCAAACGCATCTCTTCGGTGAATAGCGGATTACCTTTCGATAATTTCTTGGTTTCAGTAATGAGCTGCCTAGTCCAAGCCTTTAATTCGGTTGGGTTATCTTCAATATCATTTAGATAATCGACTTCAGCAATAATATATTTACCACTGGTGTGAAAATCTTTCACTTGAAACCGTTTAACGGTTGAAATGAATATATTCATTCCACCATCCGGTAATTTAATCCGCTTAATAATCTTCGCGATAGTTCCCACCCGATAGAGGTTATCTGCCTCATATTCGGTTTTATTTTCATCCTTAACCAATAATAGCCCCAGATCTCCACCATGAGCCATAGCTTGGGTTACTATTTCTATATCTTCTCTGCTTTCTATCACCAACGGGGTGAAGAGTCCTGGAAATATTGGATTTCCAACCAGAGGTAGTACGAAAAGATTACGGGGCAGTGTTTGTTCGACGGGCATCAATTCCTGTTCTGCCATTAAAAATCCTCCACAAATAATGATCCACGCCAAGCGTGTGTATATAATGTACTAAAAGATAGGCGAGGGGTGAAGTTGTTTTCGGCCAACTATTGAGATAAAAGGGGAGTAAGAGCTTTTGCAATAGCTTTGGCACCAATACTGTTTGGATGAATGCCATCAATAGTGACAATTAAATTGCGTTGTCGCGAAATTTCTGCTGCTTTATCTTCATCATCGCCGATATAAGCAGCATCAGATGCAAAATTGCTCACGTCATTGATAAAATAGACATTTTGAGTATGCTTTTCCTTTTCTTGCATTATAAGAGCTTCTAGTGGGGAAGCAATATCACACCAGAGCGCTCCAGCACTATGGGAAACTAAGGATTCTAAGAGCTCGTTTCTTTGCCGCCTTCTTTCATTTAACTCGGAACTCAGATCTTCTCCAATAATGGGCAATGAACAGATTATAAGGGGGATGGTCGGATGTGCTTGCTCAATTGCAAAAAGCATGTCAGAAAAAATGCCAGCAAATTCATCATCATGAGCATAGGGTGGAGTTTTAGCATTGATTAAGTGTTTCGCTTGTGGCCGAAAAGTAAGGAGCAGGTCATTAGCTCCTCCTTGAATAACCACTGTAGGCTCTTCTACGCTTCTTTTTGTCGTCAGAAACCGCTTAGATCGGGAAGCTACTCCAACCCACGTATCACCCTCAATTCCCCGGGCTGTGACAGGGAAGGGGAGGTAGCGACTATAGGCAATCCCAATACGGCCTGCGGTAAGGCTATCTCCAAACAAAACGATAGGTTTCTTCATGACACTACTGGGGCTTTTTTAGTCTCTTCTTTGCGGAGCCACCAAACCCCTAGATAACACAAAGGGGTATCGATGAAGGCAAACAGCACCTTAAAGGCCCAATAAGGGATTATTAAACTCCAAATGAATGCAAAAGTGTACTGACTAGTCATACGGAAGAAGGCAATAAACATAAATATGGTGGTATCAAATAGCTGACTCACAATAGTACTGACATTGTTACGAATCCAGAGGTGTTTCTCTTTGGTAAGGCGCTTTATTAAGGAGAATGTAAACACATCAATATGTTGGGCGATGAAGAAGGAACAAAGACTAGCAAAAGTCATCCGCATACTCGAACCAAATATGGCGGCATACGAATCTTGTAAACCCCAAGTTGCATTTGGGGGTAATATGATACACACCCCAATCATAATAAACATAAAGACAAGCATCATAGTTGAGAGATTGACAAACTGAGCCGAAGTTTTACGTCCATACACCTCCCCTATAATATCGGTAATAAGAAATAAAATAGGCATGAAAAACACTCCTACTGAAGCGCGGACAGTGCCTAATGTAGTAATTTTAGAACCCAATGTATTCACTAATACCATTGAGGTTAGATAGAGTGCAAATAAGAATAATTTTTTCTGATCTCGACTTAACATGCTACCTCCAGAATCTTACCAGTTCGTCATGACAATAGCGAAATTTTGTCGTTTGGTAAAGCAGGGTTCTCTTCACCAGCGAACTGGAAGAATTCCGGTTGCGATCCGTTCTTGAGTCAAGATGCTCCGAATAGCTTCAAAGGCAACACTAGAGTATTCAAATGCGGCAAAACTATGAATATTTTCGGCTAAATAGATTAAGTCGTAGGGGTCGCGAAGGGCCACCACGATAGTTGGTAGGCCAGTGCCTGCCAGTGCATTACATAAAGCCAACTGACCCCGGTGTAAATGGCCATTATAGGTGCCAATCACCAACGTTGTAGCATGTGAAGTTTCTTGCACCAACTCGATAATCTCTTCGTTTGAGGGATCCGTTGGGGTGATGACTGCTCTTCCTCCAATATGAAAGGCCATCCATTCTGAAAACGTTTCAACTTCGGATTCACCAATACCACGACAACCATAAAAGAGGGGTGAAGAGCCTAAATCAGGGAAATCCTGAATGGGTTTATTACCAACACAAATGGCTCGTTCCATGATTGCTTTAGCAACAGCTCGATGTTTTTCTGAGCCTACAATCTCGATAGATTGATTTTGAGTGGTGCCCCTCTGCGATTTCATAGTAACAATACGCTCTACTGCTGCGGTATGTTCATCATAATTCAAATACCCATTTTCAAGACTAGTTTGAATGGCCTGAACAATTTCACCAACCAAGTCATAGGAGTGACTGATAGTTACCATATCGACACCAGCATGCAAAGCTTCAATAGCGGCATGCGGGATGCTATAGTGGGTTTTAATAGCACCCATTTCAAGACAATCAGCGATAATAACCCCTTCAAATTGTAAGGAATTGCGTAGCAAATCGGTGGTAATAGTTCGAGACATGGTCGCAGGCACCGTTTGGACTTCAATTTCTGGATAGAGAATGTGGGCTGTCATAATTGCCGGAATGCCCGCTTCTACGGCTGCTCTAAAGGGGATAATCTCATTATTTAGTAACTCTTCCATCGTTTTGGAGATGGTGGGAAGGGCGATATGAGAATCTATTTCTGTTCCTCCGTGCCCAGGAAAATGTTTTCCCACACTGACAACGCTAGCATCCTTGAGGCCGTTGACCATTGCAGTGCCAAAACTGGCCACCACGTCAGGATTGTCTGAATAGGAACGCACCCCACTAATTGGATTTTGACGGTTGTTGTTAATATCTAAAGTTGGTGCGAGAGTCGCATGGATGCCTAAGGCACATAGTTCAGTACCTAAGATTCGACCCACCGTATAGGCATTGCCTTGATCGGCTGTAGCGCCTATGGCCATAGGTGCAGGCAGATGAGTCGCATCCGCGCTCAAGGGGGTCGTCATGCCACCTTCTGCTTCCACCATAATGAAGGCCTCTTGGCCTGTTTCTTCCATGATAAGTTTGTTAATTGCGCTACAGAGCTCTTTAGTCTGGTGTTTATCGACAATATTGCGCGGTAAGAGCACTACATTTACAATTTTATAGGTGCGGATTAACTCGATGAAAGCATCATCCAGCATTGGACCGTGAAGTCCAATTATAATACGCTGCCCAATCGCGAGCGAATTTTCCATCCATTTTGCTCCTTTCATACTCTACAAAAATAACGGTAACATTGGGCTAATTGCTTTGTCAATGTGTTGCATTCTATTGTCATATTGATATACTGAAAAACTAATGGAGAAAATCATGGAAAAAAGTAAACTCATCGTCATAGCAATTGGAGGGAACTCTCTTATTGAAGATAGTAAAAACGTCACTGTTAAAGCTCAGTATGAAGCGGCTAGAAAGACAGCTGTCCATATTGTTCGTCTAGTGGAGGCTGGACATCGAGTCGTCATAGCTCATGGCAATGGCCCTCAAGTGGGATTTGTCCTCCTCAGAGCTGAGTATGCCAAATCGATCTTACACACCGTGCCACTTGATATGTGTGTGGCAGATACCCAAGGTGCTATTGGGTACCAGTTGCAGATGGCTTTACATAACGAGTTTGTTAAAGCGAAGCTAAACCAGCAGGTCGCTACCGTGGTAACCCAAGTAGAGGTCGACCCGCGTGATCCCTCGTTTCAAAATCCAACTAAACCTATAGGCTCATTTATGACCGAAGAAGATGCTAGTCAACATCGGCTTCAAGATGGCTGGGATGTTGTTGAGGACTCCGGACGTGGATACCGGCGGGTGGTTCCTTCCCCAAAACCTCTTGCGATTGTCGAGCTCGAAACTGTGAAAACTTTAGTCTCCAACGATGTTCTTGTGATCGCCGCTGGTGGTGGTGGAATTCCAGTTAGAAAACTCCCCGATGGTAGCTACGAAGGGTTGGAGGCAGTCATAGATAAAGATTTAGCTGCAGCATTGATGGCCAAAGAACTTCGTGCTGATCTGTTTGTAATTTCGACTGCAGTTGAAAAAGTGTGTCTCAATTATGGTCAGCCAAATCAAAAAAGATTGGATACTATCGACTTAGCTCAATGTCAACGTTATGTTGATGAAGGCCATTTTGCTCCAGGGAGTATGCTCCCCAAAATTCAGGCGATGATGGATTTCGTGAAAACTACGGGGAATGTAGGCCTTATTACTAACCCTGAAAATATCTATGGAGCATTATATGAGGATAAAGGGACAAAAATAGTCCTTTAATTAAAACTCGTCACTATCGTCGATAATTCTTTTTCTCACAAACAACTTCTCAAAAGGGATGCTACTATTGCAGAGGTATAAGGGGAGCATTGTGAAGATTATTTGCCAATTTTGTTGAATAAGAAAGTCAACAAAGACCCCTTTGAAAAGAATGGATATCCCAGTGAGTACCAAAAAGAATGTATTGGCTTTTCTGAAGCGTCTCAGTGAACGCTGATTGCCAAAAGCTACTTTTAAGGACTGCAGTGCCATTACTAACAACCAAGGGGTCACAAAGAAAATATTTTCATTCCAATAGGTTACATCATGGCTACTGATAGTCATCATGAAAAGTAAAAGAAGCGAGAGAGCACCAAGGACAAAGGTCCATGTGAAATTTAGGAGACCATACAAAAACAGACTTCCTCTTTGGAAAAATCGAATAGAACTATGAACTATAATTCGAAGTAGCACTAGAGAGACAAGACCGATTCCCAGTCCAAATAGAAAGGCTGGTAATGTCATTGATTGCCACTGGTCTAAATTTGCAGGACGTCTGCCTGGTGGCTCGGTGTTGATTATTTCTCGCTTGGCAGCAAGGGGCACTAGCTTTCCATTGGCTTGTATATAGGAGAAATCGAGGAGTGCTTGTTCTAAGACGGCTGGAAGGAACATTGCCTCCCAAAGCGAAATGGGGTGGTCAATTTCACCACTTTGGAGAAAGTTTAAAGTCCAGTCGACAAAGGGGGAGGCATAGGTGTGACGCATCACTAGTTGGCGAAGCGTCTCCTCCATTGGAATTGATTGTGCCCATGCGGAAAATTGGCCACCAACAGCCTTATCGAGGATATCACGGATACGGGTAGCACAATTTTCGCGATAATGGTGGTAGAGATAGGTACTGTTTTCGGGTTGGAGATTGAAGTTAAGGAAGTGAATGATATCTAATTTTGTCTTCTCAGGGAGATTGAGGGTGATAATAGAGATTTCACGATCTTCAGATTTTGCCAAATCGTATCGTGCTAACGCTGAAGTTGCCCACACCTCATAATTGAGACGCCCCAAGGCAAATGTCTGGTAAAAATTATCATCAAAGCTAAAAATACCATAATCGTACATGACGCTACGATCTTGGATTTTGTCGGTCACGACTAGGCCTGAATGGCCAAACCAGACATATAAAGGATCTCCCCGTCCCATAGTCGTTACTAATAACTCAAATTGTGAAGATGTTGAAGGCTCTAATTCTGGTTCTTTATTTGAAAAACTCCACTCTCTCAGTAAAGCTTGTGAACCAGCTGGATCTTCTAGCGGGGCTCCTCCTTTCACCGATATTGCTCCCATCTGCGTCAGAGTGATAAAGAGGAGGAAAAGAGAGGAGAGAAGACGAATAGCTTTCTGTGGCAACATGCGCTCATCATAGCACATTTTTGCTGGTTTGGTTGACAGATTTTCAGCGAGGGGCTACTCTTGCAATATGCTTGAATTTTGGCTAATTGACTGTATGTTATGTTGCGACTATAAGGTTTATTAATGGAGAGGAATCTCACGTGTGAAGCCGTAATCCTTGCCAATAAAAGGTGGGGAGATTTACATCGTTTAGTCACATTACTTTCACCCACATTGGGGCTGTTTGAAGCCGTAGTCTACGGAGCACAAAAAGGGAAACTGGCTGGTGGCATTGAACCCTTTTCGATGGGGACGTTCTATGTTTACAACAATAGACCTAAAAAAGGATATACTCTCAAAGATGTCGACCCAATAATTATGCACGGGGGCATTAAGGGGGAACTAGCCAACTTCTATACTGCTAGCGCCTTGAGTGAAATTGCCATGCGGATGCACGGGGGCGATTTTAGTGAGCTGTATACTTTATTGCGTAGTTGTTTGCTCGTGCTAGATAGTGCTACAATAGACCCACGACGCTTACTTATTCTCTATATTTGGCGTTGTGTGCGCATCATGGGGCTTGAACCCGACTTAACGAGTTGTCCTATGTGTGCCCGTTTATATGGAGAAAAAGAGATTCTTTCTTTTAATGCAGCACTAAATTCGCTTTGCTGTAAACAATGTGCAGATGTGAACACTGAAGATTATGCTTGGGCCCTCGGGCCTGGTGCAAGAAGGTATCTAGAGTTCACGCAAGAATTGCCTGAAGCAGAAGCTGTCTTGGTTCCGTTAAGTGAAATTGCAACCATGCGTCTAGTACGCTATATGGTGCGTTACATGACCGCAATTTTAGGATGGCCACTACGAAGCCTCGAAGGTGGAGTACTGCTGGAGACTTGGATATGATTATAATTAAAAGGTTGATATATGAAGGAATGGAAAAAGGAACCAGTCTCAGTCGAGTTGGTCCGAAAACTCAACGAAACGTACAATGTAGATTACATTACAGCGTCATTATTGATTCGGCGAGGAGCAACCGAACCAGAAACGGTTAAGTTTTTTCTCGAAACAGATGTTTCATATTTGCACAATCCCTTTCTCTTTGATGAAATGGAGAATTTTGTGGAACGGGTTTTACAGGCTCGCCAAGAGGGTGAGAAAGTCTGTGTTTTTGGCGACCGCGATGTGGACGGAATTACCAGTACCGTCCTTTTAGTACAAGAGTTGCGTGCCATGGGGATCGACACTACGTGGCGACTTCCCCAAGGAGATGAACCCTATGGGCTGACCCGCTTAGGCCTCGAAGAGGCTGCTGCTCAACATGTTACCCTCATTATTACCGTCGATTGTGGTATCTCTAATATTGAGGAAGTTGCCTACGCCCATCAATTGGGCTTGAGTGTCTTGGTAACTGACCACCACTTGAGTGGCGATGCTATTCCAGCAGCTGAAGCTGTTATAAATCCGAAGATAGAAGGGTGTGGCTATCCTTTTTCTCACCTTGCTGGGTGTGGAGTTGTAGCTAAATGTATTTGGGCACTCAGATTTGCCCAAACCGATTTTTTCCGTGAAGAATGTGTTTTAGTGCATGCCTATCCTGGCAATACTACCCCTGGCAATGAGACCATCATCATGGAGGCGGTTCGCCTCAAAAACCTTATAGTTGAGGACCGTATAATAGAGGAAGTGGTTCCGGGCCTTGTTCAGTTGCATCAAAGCCGCATGATTAAGTTCTTGGATTGTGGGTTGCCACTGCTAGCTTTAGATGTCGAAGTTGAAACAAAATTGTTTCGACGGGCATTTGGGACAAAAGCAGAGATTCATCTTGGTGAATTGCGCACCCAGTTTGAACAAATACTCCCTCAAGTTAAAGGGAAAACACTTTTTAGTCTTATGCGGAAGAGCCGTTCAATCCGTTATTCACAGACTGCCAGCGAACTCGATCTTCTAATTTCGTTATTCCAGGCATATGTGTTACGTAAAGAACCATCTCTCTCTTTTGAATACGAAAACATCTTAGATTTAGTTGCTCTGGGAACTATTGGGGATCTAATGCCAATGCTGGATGAAAATAGAATTCTTGTTCGTACTGGCATGAAGAAGATAACTCAGGGAAACCGTCAGGAATTATTGCCCCTCCTTAGTATGCAGAACTTGGTTGGTAAAAAGTTGTCTACCTCTGATGTCGGCTGGCAAATTACCCCGATTATTAACGCTTCAGGACGACTGGGGCGGCCTGAAGTGGCTGCTAACATGTTGTTAGCTGAAAATTTACAAATCTGTGAAGAGTATGCTAGCGAGTTAGTAGGACTAAACCGCGAGCGTCAGCGTCAAGGTGACGTTGCTTGGTCCCGTTTGTTGCATAAAGCTCAATCGAGTCATACCAGTTTTGATGGAAAATTTTTAATGGTCGAAGATAATGAAGTGCATCGGGGGTTGACCGGAATTATGGCATCACGGCTACTGCGCCAGTTTAAAACACCCTCTCTTGTTGTGGCCCATGTGGGTGAACAGCGCGTAACAGGTTCAATGCGAAGTCCTAAATATTTCGATGTACGTGAATTTCTTCACTCCTTTACCGATCTCTTTATCGATTTTGGTGGGCACCGCTGTGCCGGTGGTTTTAGCATGGATGAAGTGCATCTACCTGAATTGCGCAAGCGCATTACTACCATGATCGATGAATTCAAATTACATGAAGATCTGAAAGATGAGATTGTTACGATTGATGCTGAATTACCTGCGAACTATCTTACCCCTGAAATAATAACCCTGGTAGAATCTTTTGAACCTTTTGGAGAAGGAAATCCTCCGCTCCAATTTTTGATTCAAGGGGCCAAGGTGGAAGAAATACAATTTCTGAACCGTAGTAAAGGTTCTGATATCGCTCATGTGAAGTTACAGTTACATTATGGCCAATACCGCTGGCCAGCACTCTATTGGAATGCTTCTGATGAGGTGGGTACTACCTTTAATACCAACGATAGTGTTGACGTTGTTTTTAGAATGGGACGGAACTATTTTAGAAATAATGAGACGTTACAGCTCACGGTGATCTCCTTGAAAAAGCATAAAACGCCGATCGAACAAATTATTAAGGGGGTAGGTCAGGTACCTTGACAAAATATCCCATATTTAGGAAAATATGCTTACATTAGTTCCAATGACTGGAAAGGAGGTGATTACTATAGCTTACGTAAGAGTTGACGATAATGAACCACTCGAGAAATCGATCAAGAAGTTTAAACGGATGGTCGAGAAAGAGGGTATCATTCGGGAGTGGAAAAAGCGCGAATATTTCGAGAAGCCCTCTACTATTGAAAATCGCAAAAAGAAAGCATTAGAGCGCAAGCAAATGAAGAAAGTTCGTAAGATGCACTCCATGAAGAGCTATTAATCATCTCGTACATGTGACGTCGTCGCCGTCGGTTGTACACCGACGGTTTTTTATTATTCTTTTGGAAGGGGGTTCCTTACATGAACAGTACATGGCAAGCAATAAAAAGTTTTGGTCCTGTTCACAGTAGTATGCTTAAGAAAAAGCAGACCATCTTATATAATTATAAAGGAACCTAATCATGAAAAAAACAGATACATATCATTTTGAAACACTGCAGCTCCACGCTGGTCAAGAAACTCCCGATTCAGCCACAGGAGCACGAGCAGTTCCTATTTATGCGACAACTTCCTTCGTTTTTGATGACTGCCGGCAAGCTTCTGCGCGATTTGACCTAACAGCACCTGGTAATATTTATACGCGAATTGGTAATCCAACTACCGAAGTGTTTGAACAACGTGTTGCGGCCTTAGAGGGGGGTGTTGGTGCTGTGGCGACGGCTTCGGGTCAAGCTGCTATTACCTTGGCGATGCAAAATTTAGCCCAAGTGGGGGACCATATTGTCGCATCCCGAACTATCTATGGGGGGACGTACAATTTATTTGGGCGCACTTTTGCCCACATAGGAATTACGACCACCTTTATTGATGTCGCTGACATTGATGCTATCAAGGCGGCTATCCAACCGAATACTAAAGCAATCTTTATTGAAAGTATTGGCAATCCCAATGCTAACGTGGCCGATATTGAAAATATCGCTGCTATTGCCCACGCTCATGCTATCCCGTTAGTTGTTGATAATACCTTTGCTACCCCCTATCTATTACGCCCTTTTGAATATGGAGCAGATATTGTCGTCCACTCAGCAACTAAGTTTATTGGTGGGCATGGTACTTGTATTGGGGGGATTGTAGTGGATGGTGGTACCTTTGATTGGGAGGCTTCGGGAAAGTTCCCTTGGTTTGTGGAAGGTGACCCTTCCTACCATGGTATTAGTTATACAGAAACGATGGGTTCACACGCTTTTATCGTGCGTGCTCGGGTAATTCTTTTACGTGATTATGGTGCTACTTTGAGTCCATTTAACGCTTTTTTGTTTTTACAGGGACTGGAAACTCTCTCTTTGCGTGTTGAACGGCATATAGAAAATACTCTGGCAGTAGTCAAATTTTTAGCAGCACATCCCCGTATTGAACGAGTCAACCATCCTTCTTTGGAGAGTGCGCCTTCCCATGCACTCTATAAAAAGTATTTTCCCTTAGGCGGAGCCTCTATTTTTACATTTGTAATTACAGGGGGCGCTGCAAGTGCAATTCGTTTTATAGATCGTTTAAAGCTCTTTTCTTTACTCGCTAACGTGGCCGATGTAAAGTCTTTGGTCATTCATCCAGCTAGTACCACCCATAGCCAGCTTACTGCTGCCGATTTAACCAGCGCCGAAATAGAACCAGGAACAATTCGGTTGTCGATTGGAACAGAGCATCAAAGCGATTTGTTGGCTGATTTAGCGCAAGCTTTACTAGAGTAAGGAAAACATTATGCCAGTAAAAATATCAGAGGGACTACCAGCTCGTTCAATTTTAGAACGTGAAAATATTTTCGTCATGACCGATAAAAGGGCTATGAGTCAGGATATTCGTCCCCTGAAGTTATTAATCCTGAATTTAATGCCCCTCAAAACGAGTACGGAGACTAGTTTGTTGCGACGTCTCTCTAATACACCGTTGCAAATCGAAGTCGATTTCTTGCGTACAGCAACTTATACCGCTCGTTATGCCTCCAAGGCCTATTTAGAAGAATTTTATAAAACTTTTGCAGAAATAAAGAAGCAAACTTATGATGGGATGATTATTACCGGAGCTCCAATTGAAACCATGGAATTTGCAGAGGTTGATTACTGGAAAGAGTTGTGTACTATCATGGAATGGGCAAAAAAGCATGTTTTTGCCACATTATTTCTTTGTTGGGGAGCCCAAGCCGCTCTCTATTATCACTATGGAGTACAAAAACGACCCTTGGCAAAGAAGGTCTTCGGGGTTTTTCAACATAGAGTCTTAGTTCCTAATACGCCATTATTGCGCGGTTTTGATGATCTGTTTAATGCACCACATTCTCGATATACTGAAGTAAGAAAAGAAGATATAGCTACCATTTCTACCTTACAAGTGCTCGCTTCAAGTGATGAGGCAGGACTCTATATTGTTGTTAGTAAAGACGGGCGTCAAGTTTTTGTTTTTGGTCATCCAGAATATGAAGCGAGGACTTTAGACGAAGAGTATAAACGAGATATAGCCAAAGCCCTACCCATCGCAAAGCCCAAAAATTATTATCCCGAAAATGATGTCAAAGCCGCGCCACTGGTTAGTTGGTATTCTCACGCACAATTATTATACTCGAATTGGCTTAACTATTATGTATACCAAACAACACCTTTTGATTTGAGCCTTCTACCAGAAGCTCCTGGGAAGCATTTTGATCCAACAAAATTAAAAAAATAGTAAGTTGTGATAGGGTGGGTATATAGCAAGATATTCTAATTAAATTTATCATATCACCAATTTCATATTACATATTTGACAAATTCCTAATTAATACAGTATTATATAGCCACGTTTTCAAGATAAGGAGATACTTAATGCTGATATTGATTTCTGATGCATTCGATGCATCATTGCCAAAGTTGCTAGAGGCTTTTGGCGAGGTTACCGACGACAAGGGCCGCTTGTCCGAAGCCGATGTTGTTCTGGTTCGCAGTAAAACAAAAGTTACAAAAGAATACATCGATTCGGCTAAAAACCTAAAATTGATTATACGGGGGGGCGTCGGTGTTGATAATATCGATTGTGTCTATGCTAAGCAAAAAGGAATCCTCGTCAGAAACACCCCTAAGTCTTCTGCAATCGCTGTGGCAGAATTAACTTTTGCCCTCATGCTGTCTGCGCCAAATCATCTCATAAAAGTGCACAATGGGATGAAGAAAGGGGAGTGGTTAAAATCACTTAAACGAACCGAATTATATGGTAAAACGCTTGCTCTCATTGGGATTGGTAACATAGCTACAGAGGTTGCAAAAAGAGCTTTAGCTTTTGGTATGCACGTAGTGGCCTATGACAAATATGTCACGACCAGTCCTGTGGCAACGATGGTATCCACATTAGAAGAGATTGTGCAAGAAGCTGATTATATCTCCTTACACCTCCCTTTGACTGATGAAACTTTAGGGATATTCTGTGACGATTTGATTAACAAGTGCCAACGTAAACCTGTAATTATTAACACTGGTCGAGGACCTTGTGTCGATGCTGAAGCCATAGTTGCAGCCTTAAAGGATGGTCGAATTAGTTGGTATGCTACGGATGTTTATCCTAGTGATCCTCCAGCTCCTGATTATCCCTTGCTTGCTTGTGAGCGGGTTACTTTGACCCCTCATTTTGGAGCTAATAGCGTTGAAAATTTACTTAGGATTGGGCAAGAGACTTGTGATATTATAGACGAAGTACTTAAAGGAGGAGTTCTATGAGCCGAAAAAAGAATTTTTTTGCTGGCCCATCGGTACTACCGATGGAGGTATTGCAAGAACTACAGGCCCAATTACTTGATTATAACGACAATGGACTTTCGATGATAGAGGCGAGTCATCGCGGGCAACCATTTGAAGATATGTATAATGAATGTTTGTCGTTAGTAAAAGAGTTATTGAAAATCCCCGATAATTATGCTGTATTCTTTCTCGGTGGGGGAGCATCTCTCCAATTTTCTATGATTCCCATGAATTTCTTACACCCAGGGAGTGTTGCCGATTATATTAAGAGTGGATCTTGGGCTAATAAGGCTGTCAGTGATGCTAAAAAAGTAGGTGATGTCAATATTTACTACGATGGAAGTGTGAATAATTATACTTCGCTACCCGACGTAGCAACAGTGAAACCTTCTTCTAATTCCTCATATATGTACCTGTGTTCAAATGAAACTATTGGCGGTATTGAGTGGCAAGAGTGGCCTGATACCAAGGATGTTCCTCTCATTGCCGATATCTCAAGTGATTTATTAAGCCGTCCCATTCCTGTCGAAAAATTTGCCATGTTGTATGGAGGTGTCCAGAAAAACTTAGGCCCCGCTGGTGCAACCCTCATTATTTTACGAGAGGATATGTTAGAAAAACAAAATAAAAATCTTACCGCCTATTTAGACTACGCCCAACATGTTAAAAGTGGAGGTTTATATAATACACCACCAGTCTTCTCCATTTGGGGTGTGAAGTTGGTCTTAGAGTGGATTAAGAAAAATGGTGGAGCCCACGGAATGGCTAAGCGGGCAACCCTGAAGTCAAATCTAATTTATGATGTAATTGATGGTAGTGGAGGATATTTCAAGAGTCCAGTTGATCCAGCTTATCGTTCGAAGATGAATATTGTCTTCCGTCTTGAAACTGAAGAGTTGGAACAGAAATTCCTAGCCGAGACAAAGGCTGCCGGTATGGTAGGCTTAAAGGGGCATCGTAGTGTCGGCGGATTGCGCGCTTCGCTTTACAATGCATTGCCTATTGATGATGTGCAAGCTCTTGCTGATGTGATGAAAGAATTCCAGCGAGTGAACGGCTAATGAAAAAAATAGACGAAACCAATAGAGCCATTATTCGCCACCTTGCAGATGGTCGCAAACCTTATAGTGCAATTGCGGAGGAGCTATCGATTACGGAAAATACTGTTCGTGCCCGCGTTAATAAACTTATGGAAGAGGGTGTATTGCAAATCACCGGTCTCGTTAATCCTGAGTTTTTTCCAGGTTTGCAAATCGTTCTTATGGGGGTGAAATTAAAGACTTTGGATCTTGGGCGTAAAGCCCAAGAGTTTTCCCGTCTTCGTGGTGTTGTCTCTGCTGTTGTTGTCACAGGACGGTATGATTTAATATTACAAGTTATTTTGAGTGAAGATGAAGGACTCAGCTTATTAAGTTTTTTTAAAAAAGAATTAGCCAAAGTTCCCGAGATTTTAGAAGTCGAGACTTTTGTCGTCTATCAATCGTATAATTATAGCGTTCCGTTTATTCTTTAGGCTCCTTTTGATCAATTACGACAAGTAACTCTTTGTATTCTTTAAAAACTTCATAGAAAAGTTCTCTAGTTATAGGCAATCAATGCTTAGCTTATTGCTTTAGTTGAGCTTCTTTTTGTAGAATGGTGTTCAACGTAAAAAAAAGAGGTGGGTATGGAAAACAAGAAGGCAATCTGGGTAAGTAAGTTTGGTGGGACCTCCTTGGCTAACGCTCAACAGATTAAGAAGGTCAAAGAGATCATCTTTGCCGATGAACGACGCAATATAGTGGTTGTCTCAGCTCCTGGAAAAGAGGATCCGACCGATACTAAAATTACCGACCTCCTTTTGCAGTGTCATGCTTTAGCTAGTCAAGGGAAATCTTTCGATGAGCCTTTTGCCAATATTAGTAAAAGATTTCTAACTATTGCGGCGGAGCTTCAGGTAGGACAGCAAATAAAAGAAGAATTAAAAACAATCTACAAGCGACTTTTTCAAGAAAAAAGTGCTGATTATGCTGCTAGTCGTGGAGAATATCTCAATGCCCTAATCATTAGTGAATATTTTGGGGCTGAATTTGTCGATGCTAAAGAGATTATCCGTCTCACGTCTGCCGGGCGAGTTGATGAACTATCGTATGATCTTACTGCCAAACGGTTAACCAAATGTACTGGGCGTATCGTAATTCCCGGGTTCTACGGAACCAATACAAACGGTACTATCCAAACTTTTTCTCGAGGTGGTTCCGATATTACTGGGGCTATCGTAGCGCGGGCAGTGCAAGCAGAACTCTATGAAAATTGGACCGATGTCTCTGGTATCTATCTAGCAGATCCGCGTATTGTCCCTGATGCTAAGCCAGTGGCTCAAATTACCTACCGTGAGATTCGTGAACTATCTTGTATTGGAGCGAATGTATTGCACGAGGATGCAATAGGGCCTGTCCGAAGTGCTCAAATTCCGATCCACATCAAAAATACTAATGATAGTACGGCACCAGGGACCATTATTCGAGCAACTCGCGATAGTAACCTCCAACACATCGTGGGTGTTTCGGGGAAGAAAGGGTACCGCAAGCTCTCAATTGAAAAGTTCATGTTAGCTACTTATCCAGCACTTAAAGAGCAGTTACAGCAAATATTACATAAAAAGAAGATTCGTTTTGATCTTGTTGTTGATGCATTTGATGCCATGACAATCTACCTTAGTACTGAAATAGAGGAAGAACAGGCACAAGCTTTAGCTCAGGAGCTACAATTAGTGCTCGACCTTGATAATTGCCAGATGTCTGAACCCTTAGTGCTCATCGGCCTCGTTGGCGAAGGTCTCGGTCGTGAGGAGCATTTAGCAGAACGCATTAATCAAGCACTGGGCACTCAAAAACGCTATTTCAGCCTTCTAGCAGGAGTTTTTGATTTGAAAATGGTCATGACAGTCCCTGTAAAAGCCTATGAGTCAACTCTTCAAGCCATTGTAGAGGTAGTGAGAACGTAATAGCTTGTCCTCTTTCTCTGTACATCAAGTTGGTTATTGGCTATTATGAAGTATCGGAGGTAAGCATATGGAACGTTTGACAACAACATATCTCGGCTTAGAATTAAAAAACCCAATTATTGTGGGGAGTTCCCCGCTCACTGCATCCCTTGATAACTTAAAAAAATGTGAAGATGCTGGTGCAGGTGCTGTTGTGGTAAAGTCAATTTTCGAAGAACAAATCGATCACGATGCGAAATTGATGATTAGTGAGAGTGAAGGATATGTTGTGCATGCGGATGGTCAAGACTTTCTTGAAGATGCGTCCCGCAACTATTACATTGATGCTTATTTATCGTTAGTTGAAAAGGCGACTGATGCCTTAGATATCCCTGTAATTGCTAGTGTTAACTGTCGTACACAAGGAACTTGGCTTGATTATGTTTCCCGCTTTGCTGAAGTGGGAGCTGATGCCTTAGAGTTAAACTATTTTGTACTTCCGTCTGATTTTAAACGGACTGCAGAAGAGATGGAGACTGAATTTATAGCATTGGTAGAAACTGCTCGTCGCCGTTTTCCTTTGCCGCTTTCAATTAAAATGGGTTCGCAATTTACTGCGCTAGCCAATATCGTTGGCCAATTAGATAAAATTGGTGTCGACGGGTTAGTCTTGTTTAATCGATTTTATCAACCTAATATCGACATTGAGAAAATAGCTACAAAAGCTTCCATAGTGCTTAGTAGCCCCCATGAATATACCTTACCGTTACAATGGACGGCCCTACTTTCAGCCTATCTCAATTGTGATATCTGTGCATCGACCGGTATTCACTCAGGAGAGACCCTCATTAAAATGTTATTATCGGGGGCCAAAGCAGTACAAGTTTGTTCAGCAATAATGAAAAATGGGCATCCAGTTATTACTGAGATGCTTAACACCCTTACTACGTGGATGGATCGTCACCACGCCCAAACCTTTGTCGACTTCAGAGGAAAGCTCGCTCACAAGCGGACGAAAGACCCTTCCCAATGGGAACGGGCTCAATACATGAAATCGCTCAATGTGGAGTTTTAAACTATGAACGAGGCTAAGTATAAAGATATTGCACCTTATAAAGGTCAAGATGTCATTGATGCAGTGAACCGAATTAAAGCGTACCCTAAGTTCTTACGTAACATGGCTGAGGTTCTGTATGCCGGGAATATTGTCAAGACAAAATGGAAAAGTCTCCACATGAAGGAGACTATTCCACCGCTTCTTGATCAAGTAAAGTCATACGAAGATTTTCAGCGTCTGATAACTGCAGGCGTATTTCTTCCCACAATTGAACGTAATTCAATGACTGAGTTCACTTTTAGTGGACAAGAGAATCTTGATGCCGACACCCCTTATCTTTTCATTAGTAATCATCGTGATATCCTTCTTGATTGTGCTCTGCTCGATTATGCTTTGTTGCAGAGTGGTTTTCCAACCTGTGAAATGGCCATCGGCGACAACCTTTTGGTTAATCAGTTCACCACTGATATGTTTAAGCTCAATGGTGGTGTGACCGTTAAACGTGATCTTCCGATGCGAGAGCAATATAAAGAGTCGTTACGGTTATCTCAATACTTTGTAGAGCTTATTACGGATGCCAAGAAATCAATTTGGGTTGCCCAACGTAGTGGCCGTACCAAGGATGGCATCGATAAAACCAATCCAGCAATTATTAAGATGCTCTATCTCTCCTATAAATTCTCAGGAATCTCGTTTAAAGAGTTAATTAAGCAATGTAATATTGTGCCAGTTGCTATTTCGTACCAATACGATCCTAATGATATCAACAAAGGGCGGGAAGAAGTTTCTAAGAAGTTACATGGCACCTATACTAAAAAGAAGTATGAGGATCTCGTTAACATGCTGCGGGGATTAAGACGGTTTAAAGGTAATGTTCATCTACAGTTAGGCACACCTTTACGAGAAGATTATAATAATGCTGATGAGGTCGCCTATGAAATCGATCGGCAAATCCATCTTGGTTATAAATTATGGGATACTAATTACTTGGCCTATGATTTATTACAAGGTCCTACACGTTTCACCGATAAATATGCATCGCTAAACACTAAGAAGTTTCTTAATCGCTATAAAGATCTCTCAGATGAACTGCGCCACATTATCTTACGCTCTTATGCCAATCCAGTGGTGATGCAATTAGAGGCTTTAGGGATGTAACGGATATGAGGAGTCGCTCTCTTATCCTTAGCCTAATAGTACTTATATTAATAAGTGTTGGTTGCAGTCGCGATTCTTTTGCTATCCATTCCACAACGTTATTACCTTCTATTGTGGCAACGCATAGTGCCGCGGTTAATTCAACCATTGCTGAAGGGCTGGCTATAGCAATTTCAGCTGACCCCCTCACAAAGGATGAAATCTATCAACTATCGATTACCTCACCTTCTGCGACCTTTGTTTGGGAGCCACTTGTTACCCCTTTTTTAGCAGCTGACAGGTGGTTTATTGGTAGTTCAGATTTGTTGCTTCCTCCCGATACTGCTCTTGAAGTTGGCACTTATGAGGTAGAAATATTTTTACCTGATGGTCGCAGATTTGAACAACAAGTCACGTATGATCGACCTCGTCGTATATTGCAGGAAGCTAGTTTGTTTGTGGCGTCACTAGCGCCTGTAACTTGGGAGTATGTCAATAATAGGTGGCGCCTTAATGGGTACGCTGAAGATGAGGACCAACCATGGCGCTATACATTTTACGATGCTAATCACAAGGTGCTCCATACCCAAGAGAGTGCTAGTGCCTACCTAGAAAGTCGGGCTTTAGATGATGGAAAAATCAAAGCATTAACTACCTCTATTATTGCTTCCCGTTTTAACGATAATCAAACAATGTTATTTGTTGTAAGAACATTCTTTACATAGTTCGACCAACTGCGCGCCAAAGATGTTCCTTTGTTATCTCAACAACAAAGGTGCGTCCATGTGGGCAAACTGGATGTTCTAACTGGAAGACTTGTTTAATTAGTGTTTCAGCTGTAATTCGGTCGATGTTATCGCCATCTTTGATTGCGCCATGACAAGCAATATTAGCATAGAGTTCTTTTTCTAATTCGCCAAGGTCGCCACTGGAGTGAGAACTGATAAATTTCACTACAGCTTGTTCTATTGGTTTCCAAAGAGCGGGTATTGAACTTAGTTCCCATTCTAAATCATCAATGCGTTTGAGTTCTAAGCCATAGTCTGCGTACCACGGAGCATGATTAGTGAGAAATTCATCTACAGAACGTTCAACTTCGAATTGGAGCGGGATGATGAGTCTTTGAATACCTTTATCTTGCCGAATTTGATCGAATAGAATCCGTTCGTGGGCAGCATGTTGGTCGATGAGATACAGAGCATCTCCTCGTTGTACGACTAAAAATAGGTTGAAAACTTGGCCAAGATAGGCAAAGTCTTCAGTTTTAGGAGTGCTGACAGAAACGGGGGTTGGTTGTTTTTCAAGAATTTCTTTAGCCCGTTGAAACCAATCATTATCGTGTGGTTTGGCTTGGTTTTGATTGAAAAAGGATTGAGAACTAGAATTCTTCTTCCCCTGATATCCTTTAGGACTTTCAGAGGTAGCCAGATTGTGAAGCTCTGGTTGTGCAGTAGGTTGAGTTTCTAAGGAGAGGCGAGGTAGCGATTTGCTTATTTGTTGGCGGACCATGACTACGATTTGATGGTGGATCTCCGCCTTATTGCGTAATTTAGCCTCTCGTTTGGCCGGATGTATATTGAAATCGACTAATTCAGGATCTACTGTTACAAAGAGGTAGCAGTAGGGGAAGGCTCCCCCGGGTAGCATTTCCCTATACCCATAGGTGACCGCCTGGACTAAGGCATACTCGTCTATGAGTCTTTGATTGACATAGATAGCTATATGGGAGCGGTCTGTGCGATAATAAGCTGGAGTTGATGCAACCGCATAGAGGCTAAAGCGACTCGCTTGGTCTCTTAATTCGGTAGTTTCCGTTGGAATGACCCGCCCATCATGGGCTAAAGTATCGAGGATTCTTTGTTTCGGTGTGGTAGCCGGTAAATCCATACGTAAGGTTTCACCGTCATAAAAGCGAAATGAAATCTCTGGGAAAGCTCTCGCTTTTTCAACCATGGTATTGCGACACATTGTCGATTCAGTGGCCGGTCGTTTTAAAAATAGGCGACGTGCTGGAATAGCGGCGAACAGATGTTCGACATCAATCCTAGTTCCCCGATCAGGGCCTCCTGGGATGATTTCAGCATCTTGGCCATTATCTATAATGAGGGTTGTAGGTTTTGATTCAGCGTGCGTGCTGGCAATGGTAATTTTGGCACTAGCGGCAATACTATACAACGCTTCACCACGAAAACCCATGGTTGAAAGGTTGAAAAGGTCTTCTAATGTAGCTATTTTACTAGTTGCATGAGAACGGCAGCATAGCGGGAGATCCTCACTTTGAATGCCAATTCCATCATCTATTACCGTAATACGTTCTATACCACCAGAGACAACTTGTACGGTAATAGTTTTGGCTTGAGCATCAATGGCATTATCGAGTAATTCTCGTACCACAGATGCAGGTCGTTCAATGACCTCTCCGGCTGCGATGCGCTGAGCTACCAAAGGGTCTAATTGTTTAATCCTTTCCATGACCTATCGTATCAAAAAAAGCCATCCCCCACTAGAGGGATGGCTTTCATCTTCAATAGTTTGATCTAGAAGAGATTGATATCAACTCCGAAGGTTATAGCTGGAGAACTTGTCGTTGCACTTTGTCTGTTCCAAGCACCGGCAATAGGAGTCAAATCAGCTAATGTTGAGATGGTTGCATTAAAGGTCAATGGACCTTGGCTTACCCCAACACCGGCGTGAATGACACTATCTGTTCCGCCAAGGAACGTCTTGATTCGGCTAATCACTGCTGCTGAGCCGGTTAAGAGTGTCTTCGCCGCTGGCATGAATCCACGGCGATTGTACCCCAATGAAATATCAAATTGACCCAATTTAGCACTCCCTTTCAGCATAAGAAGATCGCTAGTGGTATTAGCCGCAAATGATGTAGAGAAGGGAAGGATATAGGAAGCTGCTAAATCAAAGTATTCGTTTCTCCAGGCACTAGAAGCCCCCACAGAGAAGGTTCTGTCAACTGGGATTTCCAGAGATCCAGGCCAAGCTGAATCAAGTGATGCTAACACTCCATTTGCTGCAGACCGTTCACGAATGAAGAGGGGGTTGAACATCCCATACGAGAGAGCTCCCTTTTGCATTGCAACGTCCAAACCTATCATAAAGTTCTGTGTTTCGACCTTGAGGCCACCCTGGACAAGATAGTTATTTAAACTGTTGAAGAAGGATGAGCCTGAGCTATCATAGAATAGTTGTTCAAATCCATAGGTTCTATCATATCCCAGCATAGTGGAGAAGCTACCGTTAGTACTCATCGCAAAATGTTCTTTTTCAATAACAGGGAGAACCATATCGATGGTTGGGATGAAATCTATACGTTTAATACTATTCGTGAGCGTTAGATTTCCAAGAGCCGACAAGCCAAATTCAGCGCCATAGTTTTTAAATGGAGCAATTCCCAAGCGGAAGCCACCAAGTTGCCATTCCGCGAGGTTGTTCATAAACAAATCAACATCTACTGCCTTCGACTCGAAAGAGGCCTGTAATCCAACGGCATCCTGAAGGGTGCTGTCGGTTCGAGTTGTTAGTTCTTTGACCATGGGGCCCATTGAAACAGTTTGGTCGCGACCAATAGCAAGGGTGAAAGCATCCCCTTCTTTACCAATGGTTAAATGATCAATAAGTGAGAACAAATCGGTCGTTATATCATAGACTTTACCAATGGTACTACCACCGTAGGAACTACTACCGAATGAGAAGGGGGCCCCATCGTGGGCATAGAGCTGCATAGCTTGTAGATCTAGCGCAACTTTTGGTCCCAGTCCGAAAGAGAAAGAATCTCCCTTAGCTAGTGTAATAACAGGTTGCACGGTAATATGATCGTTATCTAGTCCACCAGTAAATGTTTTGGTATAAGCTGTTCGCAAATCAGCGGAGAAATCAAATTTCTTAGTTTTTACCGTATCGCTAAAAACTTTTTCTTTAAGCGCGAGCTCTTTAGATTGTGCAAGAGCTCGTTTAGCGACAGTTACTGTAGCCCCAAAATTAAAGCGTGGGGTGAACACGGTAGGTGCACCAGCTTGTGCTACTACACTTGCATCACCAAAGATACTGAACAAACCTTGTTGATAACGTAAAGCGACGTAAGGTTGGGCATTTCCTCCAGACCTTAGAAGAGCTTTGGTATTATTTACAAAACCTGAGAATCCTCCGGAGAAATCGAAGAGATTAGTAATAGCAGTTACAAAACCCACTCGGCGCAATCCCAATGCAGCTTCAAAATTGGAACCAGTATAGGTCGCCTCAATGGCGAACATATCTCCAGAGACTGCACTGTTGGTATCTAGGGGGATAATGCGAGAGAAGTTTTGTTCAATTGGAAGGTACCATGACCCTGAAAAACTAAATGTATCGCCAGTGTATCGCGCTTCTGCACCAAAGGTAAAATAGATCCCGGCGTTAGCATCAAGCATCCGTTTCCCTGAGTAGTGACTCTGGTTCAATGATCCTAAAGATAAAATTCCGTCAGCACTGTTTTGCACTGCTCCAACTAAACGATAATTCCAGTTAAGGGTACGTAAATCGAGACCGCCGGCAGCTAAGAAATTAGGAAGTTTATTACTTAAGGAGCTACCTGAGCTGTTATAGATGGTGTTTAAAGAGAACGAATCAAGGCTGACCATAGTAGCCATATTTACAAAGGCGTCAATGCGCAATCTGCGCTCATTTTTAATTGTCCATAATAAATCAAGAGCGGGGTAGGCATTAAAGTTCTTACTTGAATTAGCACTAAGCAACGAAGATGCCCCTAACGAAATAGCAGGAGAGAAGGCGTAGGTCACCCGCATTCCACCTATTTGTTTATCCCCAGCCAGCCAATTACTAAAGTACAAGTCATCAGCAAAGAGTTCTAAACCAAACTTCCCGATGGTAGCAGAGCTATAAAGTCCAAGATGTTCTTCATAAGGACCGCTAGCAACACCAAGGTTGTTCACTAAAATTCGGTTTCCAAATGCAATGGGGGTGGTATCATCAGCTAATAGATAGAAGGCATCTCCAGCTTGTCCATACCGGATATAATCTAAAAAGCTCATGGCCGAACTTACAGTAGTAGCAATACCTGAGCCACTTCGTAAATTAAAGACATCATAGGTTGATGGAGAGAGAAGACTTCCATCGGTCAAGAAGAAGGCCTGTAAACCCATTGCAAAGGCGTTGTGATTAAAGAATGGATTTATAGAAAGACCAAGTTTAGGAGTTTGACCACTGGCAAAACTATCACGGGATACGGTCAGAGTTGCCGAGAGGCCCCAATCAAAACTATCCGCAGGAGCTTCAGACACACTCGCTGTGATGCCTAGAGGTTGTTTAATAGCTAAGGGACTTTCTGTGATTGTTTGTGCTGGGACATCTTCAGTTACAAGAATTTCTTCAGGGGCAGGTTCGCCTTCGACCACTACAGGCGTTTCTACAATATCTGCTGGCTCTGTAACTTCTAAAGCAGGTTCCTTTGCGATATCTGCTGGCTCTGTGACTTCTAAAGCGGGTTCCTTTGCGACGAGTGTCTCAGTTACAACTGGAACAATTTGCTGGGCAGCATAGCGTGCCTTTTGTTTTTCTATAAAGGTTACAACGTCGGAGTCGAGAGGTACGTGGGTAATTCCAAAAGATTTTGCCAGAGCACTCTTATTGGGGTTATTTATATCTTCTACACTGATTCTGGCAGTGTCTAAAGTAACGGCTTCACCATCTACCACATGAATAGCTACTACTCCAACACTTTGTAGTCTTGCATTAGCATTTACAATTAAAGTAGATCCCACGAGTTTACCTCTAGCAGGAGTTTGAGTTGCTTCACCATCAATAATAAGATCAATCCCGGAAATTGCTTGAGCAATGTCAGTACTAGTTATACCAGCTGGAGCACCTGAGGTATTACCTAGTAAAATAACAAAATCAGATTGAGAAGCAACTTCGTCAACTAAATTTTGTGCTTGTGCAATAATTGTCTCATTGAGATAACTAATGCCACTGACGTCTTTGGGGGGAACACTTATGCCAATAACTCCAATGGTATATCCCTCAAGATCAAAAATTCCGTACGGGTCAAATAAGAACTCTCCTTGGGAATCGAGGATGTTTGCAGCTAATATTTTTACTTGGGAAAATTGGGTCGCCATGTTGGCAGCTTCTTGTAAGCGCTCGATGCCATAGGCATAATCAGCTGGTCCGGGAGCAATAGCATTATAGCCAAGCATATCGAGTAATACTGCGACAGTTTCTCCCTTAAAAGCTTCTGCAAGGGGTGTCCCACTAGTAGTATTACCAGCATCAAGTAATAAATTACGATCAGAAACACTTCGTCCCCAATCAAGGAGTGTTGCTAAACGAGCATAACCAATCCCTTCATCTTCAATTTGTCCCAACACGTCATTTGTGTGGACAACATAAACATCAAAAACTTCTTGTTCAGCTACTAGCTCTGCAGGAGCAACTACTTCAGGAGTCTCTTCAACTACTACAGGAGCAATTACTTCAGGAGTCTCTTTAACTACTACAGGAGCAATTACTTCAGGAGTCTCTTCAACTACTACAGGAGCAACTACTTCAGGAGTCTCTTCTACTACTACAGGAGCAATTACTTCAGGAGTCTCTTCTACTACTACAGGAGCAATTACTTCAGGAGTCTCTTCTACTACTACAGGAGCAATTACTTCAGGAGTCTCTTCTACTACTACAGGAGCTGCTACTTTAGGAGTCTCTTTAACTACAGGAGCTGCTACTTTAGGAGTCTCTTTAACTACAGGAGCTGCTACTTTAGGAGTCTCTTTAACTACAGGAGCTACTACTTTAGGAGTCTCTTTTACCACAGCCGGAGTGGGTTTTTGTGGAGTGACAACCTTTTCAGTCTCTACTTTTTGTGCTTTGAATAGAGGTTCTGGATTTTGGAAGGTGATTCCGTCTTGCACTTTTACACTGGGTAATATTCTAGTTGTGGTCTTCTTAGGATTAATCGAGAGTGTTTCATAGGTCTCTCTTGAAAGTTCTTTTGTGTTTACAAATGGGTCCGCGAGGTTAAGATAGGTAAATTCAGGTAGGTCGGTAATTTGGCGTGTAATTGCATTCATGACACGAATTTTACCACCTAGTGAGAACACAATTTCAGCATAATCGGAGGAGATGAACATCTCTCCATGACCTTGGAGTGTATAAATCCCTACTGGTGTTGAAACCTCTAATTTGCCTAAAAATGGGGTATCCATTAAAAAAGAGGCCGAACCGGCAATCAGATAATAGGAAGGTTTGTTCACAGTGGTTGAGCCAATCGTGAGAATAGATTCTCGTTGCAATACAATCGTAGTATTAGGTCCTTTGATAGTAACAGGCTCTTGCCCTGAGAGAACAATCCACCCCTCTTTAAGAGCAGTCACAGTCGATGTTGGAGCAACGTATACCCCTTTTGCATCAAACTGGAAGTAATCTGAGTTTATGTCGTTAGCAACATAAAGAAATTGAGGAGTCGAAGCCTCAGTCGTAGGTAAAATTGCAGCCGATACTGTAAACAGCATCACCAACATTGTCATTGCTACTAAAAATATCACTTTTTTCACGTGCGTTAACCTCTTCATTTTCATAACTATACATTACTCTAAATCATGATGGACCGCAACTGTGTTTGCGAGATCTGGTAGGGTAGAAACAGGATTTTTTCGCGGTATTTCGTACGAAAATTGATGAGAATGATAGATATGTTCACGAACATCTCGATCAATGTGAGCTAAATCGCGTACGATAGGCTTTAATCGAGCCCGTATATTAGTCTTATCATAGGGGCATTTAGGTTTCACTGCCGGTAAATTATAGGTATCGGCTAGTTTTTGAATTGTTGTTTCATGTACTTCTATCATGGGTCGAATAACATGAATCTTCCCTTTGAAAAATTCTTGGACTGGAAGCATGGTCTCAAACTTTGCCCGACTCGTTAGATTTAAAAGGGTCGTTTCGACTAAATCATCCAAATGATGCCCCATGGCAATCAGTTTATATCCATGTTCTGCAGCATATGTAAAGAGGATTCTACGCCTGTTTCGAGAACAAAGATAACAATTAAATTCACCTTTAAAGCTATCTGGGTATTGTTTTTCATCTAAAATAAGCAATGGGATTTGCAGAGCCCCAAAAAATTCCTCAATGCAAAGCCGATCTTCAATTTCTATGGGATGTTCAATCCAATTAATCATGACTGCTTGCAATGAATAAGAGATTGGTAGCCACTGTAAGCGGATCGAGAGGGCAAGAGCGAGAGCCAGCGAGTCTTTGCCTCCCGAGACACTGAGCAAGACAGCATCATTATCTCGAATCATCGCATGCCGGTTAATACCTTTGCCCGTGAGCTTAATGAACCGCCTAACCCAAGGAGGAATAGGGGCTGAGAGTAACTCGCGCCATTTTTGTGGAGGATGTTGTAGGCTATGCATGCTCGTTTAATCCTTCTTTGAGCACCTTTTCTGCAATTGAAGAAGAGATGTAATCAGGTAGAAATAACCGTAATTTCCTTAAACTAGTAGTAAAAGCTCGAACTAAAGGTGGAGTAAATAATTCATCTACTGATGCGAAATCTTTCAACGTGTTATGTTCAAGTAGGATAGGGATATCAGATTCAAAGGAGATATCCTCTGGAATATCGATTATCACTTCACATGAGTTCAATTTAGGATATGAGCGAACTAGTTCTTCGTACACAGACTGTTCCACCAGAGCACGACTTTCTTGATTTGTAAAAAGATTACGGCAGTGCTCAGTTTGGGTTAAGGAGAGGGTAGCTTTTGTTTGTAGCAAATCG